>UMCF01095070.1_pt1 | contig 109283 bp, 126 predicted proteins | sample 1964131 | NCBI WGS metagenome assembly UMCF01 (sample SAMEA4835958, study PRJEB28245) | human gut metagenome | biome: gut microbiome; material: fecal sample | place: Denmark | collected 2008
TGCTAAATTTCTAGGTTTATCAACATCTAATCCTTTTTCTTTTGAAATATAATATGCAAGTAATTGTAAAGGTATTATAGATAAAACTGGTGATAAACAAGGTTCTGTATCAGGAATGTTTATTACCTTAAAGAACTGTGATTCGTTTATCTTTTGATTTGTAATTACTAAAGTTTTAGCTCCTCTTGTAATAACTTCTTGTATATTACTTATTGTTTTTTCAACCAAATTAGGATTTGTAATAATTCCTATTACTGTAACATCATTTTCTATTAAAGCTATAGGTCCATGTTTTAATTCACCTGCTGCATAGCTCTCAGAATGAATATATGAAATTTCTTTTAATTTTAAAGATCCTTCAGATGCTACATAGTAGTCTACACCTCTACCTAAAAAGAACATATCTGTTTCTTTATATACAATATTAGCGAAGTTTTTAACTTCTGCAACATTTCCTAATGTTATTTCTGCTTTTTTAGGTAATTCCAAAAGCTCTTTTTTCATTGAATCAATTGTTGAGCTAGGAATTCTATCTAAAACTTCTGCAAAATATAATGCTAAAATATTTAATAAAACAACTTGTGAAGTATATGCTTTGGTAGAAGCAACAGCAATTTCTGGACCTGCATGTGTATAAATGCAGTAATCTGCTTCACGAGTTATAGAGCTACCAATAACATTGGCTACTGCTATAGTTTTTGCACCTTTGCTTTTGGCTAGTTTTAAAGCTGCAATTGTATCTGCAGTCTCACCAGATTGGCTAATATAAATACATAATGTATGTTCATCTATTAATGGATTTCTGTATCTAAACTCTGAAGCTATATCAACTTCAGTTGGGATTTTACAGAAATTTTCAAAAGTAGCCTTTGTAGCCAGCCCAGCATTCATTGCTGTACCACATGCAACAATATATATTCTATTAATAGTTTCTAAAAATTCTTTTTTAATTTCGAAATCATTAAAAGAGATTTTACTTTCAGATAATTTTGAACCAATTGTTTCTCTTATCGCATTTGGTTGTTCATAGATTTCTTTCAACATGAAGTCATCATAACCGTCTTTTTCTGCTGATGCAGTATTCCATTCAATACTCTTAACAACTTTATCAATTTTGTTTAGTTCATTATCATAAAAATCTATATTATCTCTTGATAGTACTGCAAATTCTCTATCATTTAGGAAATAGAAGTCTTTAGTAAATGATAAAATAGCAGGAATATCAGAAGAAATATAATTTTCATCTAAACCTCTACCAATAACTAAAGGGCTATCTTGTCTTACGACAATCATATTGTCTGGATAATATTTGCATAAAATTTCTAAAGCAAAACTACCTTTTAAATCATCACAAGCTATTTTAACAGCTTTTAAGAAATCATTTTCTTTTTTGTAATAAAAATTAATTAAATTTGGAATAACCTCTGTATCAGTATCAGAAAGGAATGTGTATCCATTGTCTTCCAAAAATTTTCTTAAGTCATGATAATTTTCTATTATTCCATTATGCACAACAGCAAATAGTTTATCATTATCATAATGTGGATGAGAATTAATAGCAGAAGGTTTTCCATGTGTTGCCCATCTAGTATGACCAATACCGATAGTACCTTCTAAATCGTTTATTCCATCCATTGCATCAAGATTTGCAATTTTTCCTTTTTCTTTTATAACTTTTATGCCATCTTTTTCTACTGTGGCAATTCCTGCAGAGTCATAACCTCTGTATTCTAATCTAAGTAAACCATTAATTAAAATTGGTTTTGCCTTTTTGGTTCCTATATAACCAATAATTCCACACATAATATATTGTACCTCCTATTAAAAAATAGCCAAAAAGTAACAATATAGCTACACAATTAGATTTGTTCTACTATCACTAGTAGGTTTTGCTAATATTTATGGTAGTAGCGTACCACAGAGTACCCGCCGAAAATTTCGATTAGCTCTGACCTCGTCAACACAAAATGTGTCCTGGCGCTTTAAAATTGTCATTTATATAATATAAAATTTCCTCCTTTCAAATTATAATTATTTTGTAAACTTTTTGGCTTACGGTATTATATTATAATAAAATCGAAAAAGTATCAAGTCCTTAATAAAATTATAGGTATTGCTAAATTTAAGAAAAGAGTATAAAATAAACAAGTGTAACAAATAGTTTTAGGTTATTCAATCCTGAATGGGAGGAAAAAGTATGATAGTAAGGATGGATGATTTCTACCGGATTAGTTACAAAGGAAGAGAGTTTGATTTTAAAGTTTTAGAACTTAAAGAGTCCACACATATGTGTATCGTAGGAAGCGAGGAAAAGGTTCAGGAATTGATGGTTGAGTTTCTGAAACCCAAAGACGAATCTGATGAAGATTATTACTCAGCTTTGTTTAATGCCCTAAAAGAAGGATTAAGAAAGGGACATGTAGCCAAAATTTTTGGGAAAAATGTATTGGAAATTACCTTTTATTTTAATAAAGGGGTATTAATCCGTCTTTTTGCCAACAACATACGGGCAGAGCATGGCATTAGGGTAGCAGAAACAGCACTTTTCATGGATGGTAAACAGATCTATGAAGAGCTAGATAGATTGTTTTTAAAACTTAGTGAAAATAAAGATGATTTTTGGATTTGCTCAGATTTCTATGACAATGTGTGACAGAATTTAGTAGGGATACACCTCAGTGATGGGGTGTATTTCTGCATTTTATGAATATTGAAACAAGCATTAAACGATGGTATAATATATTGTATGATAATCATTTATTAACAAAATATGAAAAAGTTAATAAATAGGAGAGGTATTAAAATGCAGAATAATAAGTTTAATATAGAAGAGGAGATTAAAAAGTTACCATCTAAACCAGGTGTATATCTTATGCACGATAAAAATAATAATATTATATATGTTGGTAAAGCAATTTCCCTAAAAAGAAGAGTTACATCATATTTTAGGAAAACAAATAAAACTGAACGTATAAAAAAGATGGTGTCTTTAGTTGATTATTTCGAATATATAGTTGTAAATAACGAAGCAGAAGCATTAATTTTAGAATGTAATTTAATTAAAAAATATAGACCTAAATTTAATGTATTGCTAAAAGATGATAAAACATATCCATATATAAAAATTGATGTAAAATCAGATTTTCCAAATGTAATTATAACAAGAAGATTAATAAATGATGGATCAAAATATTTTGGTCCATATGCAAATCCAGGTGCTGCAAAAGAAATGGTTGATTTTATAAAAAGCAAGTATAAAATTAGACAATGTAGAAATTTTAAATCTACACAAAGACCATGCCTAAATTATCATATAAAAAAATGTTTTGCTCCATGTGTGGGATATATTTCTAAAGAAGACTATAGAAAACAGATTGATGAGATAATAGATTTATTAGATGGAAAGACAAGTAAAATAATAAAAGAACTTGGATTGCAAATGGAAGAGGCATCTAAAAAACTAGATTTTGAAAAGGCGGCATATTTAAGAGATAAAATGGTTGCAATCGAAAGAATTTCGGAAAAACAAAGGGTATCAAATATATCAGAAAATAATATAGATGTTATAGGAATTGCAAAAAATGATTTAGAAGTTTGTGTAGAGATATTTTTTGTAAGAGGAAGCAAAATGGTTGGCAGAGAATATTATTTCTTCCAAGATTTAGTTGATATGTCAGACAGCGAGATTTTATCAGGGTTTATAAAACAATATTATATGGATAATCCTAATTTACCAAATAAAATTATGATGAGATATGAGCCAGAAGATAAAGAAACGATAGAAGAATGGCTTTCTAATATTGCAAATCATAAGGTAGAAATAAAAACTCCGCAAAAAGGAGAAAAACTACGTTTTGTGGAAATGGCAGAAAATAATGCAGAAGTTACTTTAAAAAATAAATTTGAAGATAAAAATAGTCTATTGTTAGAATTAAAAGATGTATTAAAGATGGATAAAATACCAAGAAAAATTGAATGTTATGATATATCTAATATTTCAGGAACAAATATGGTTGCAGGAATGTGTGTAATGCAGAATGGTATTATAAAGAAGAATTTATCTAGAAGATTTAAGATAAAAACTGTTTATGGTCAAGATGATCCAAGATGTATGGAAGAAGCAATAGAAAGAAGATTAAAACATTCATTAAATGGAAAGAGTAGTGGCTTTGGAAATTTACCAGATGTAATATTTGTAGATGGGGGTATCACGCAAATTAGAGCTGCAAGAAGAGTAATTGATAAACTAAATGTAGATATAAAAATTTTTGGAATGGTAAAAAATGATAAACATAGAACCAGAGCTTTAATGGATGAAGATAGAAATGAAATAGAGATATCAGAGGAATTATTAAATTTGATTACAAAATTCCAAGATACAGTTCATGATACTGCAATTTCTTATCATAAAAAATTACGTGAGAAAGAAATGACTGAATCGGCTTTAGATAAGATTTCTGGAATAGGTGAGGTAAAGCGAAATTTATTATTAAAAAGATTTAAAACTGTTAGTAATATTAAAAATGCATCACCTGAAGAATTAATGACAGTAAAAGGAATAAATAGAGAATTAGCAATAAAAATAAAACAAGAATTACAATAATATAATAATAACTGCTTTCGTGAAGTATAGAGAGCAGTTTTTTTGTTAGACAAAATAGGGAAAAAATGGTATGATAATTATGTTTACAAGATGTTGAAAGGAGAAAGAATTATGAAAAGAGAGCGGTTAGGGTTTAAATTTGATGAGGGATTAATAGTAAAATCCCCAGAAACAGGGATCGCAGCAAAAGTGGAACTACAAAAAGACGGAACAGCTGTAGCTAGTCTTATGAAATGGACTGAAGAAATGGAATTGGAAATGCAAGCTAAGGAAGAAGAGGAAATCCCATCTAAAAAGAAAATAATAGCAGGAATGCTACTTTTTTATTTGGGACTAACAGGACTATTCATTTGTTTTTCAGGTGTTGTAGTTGGAATTATGTCAGGGGTGTTCTTTACTGCGACAACAGCATTTGAATTGTGGTGTTTATTGCCATAGGTTATTAATGCTTTTAAGCATAAAGAAGAAGCTCAGTATGCATACATATATAGAAAATTATATGCTTGCTATAATGCAGGACAAGAAATAAATAAAGAGAATATAAAAAATATATCAGTTAACCCAACTTATGAGTTTGGAAATAGGATTAATATTATAAATATTAGGAAGATTACTCTGGGAATTATTTTAACAGGTGTTATATTAATGACACGATATGTTAATATGATTATTATGATCCTAATTGATGTAGGAATATTAATAATTTATGTATGTTCTGCAAAAAATGAAAAGTTGTTAGAAAAATTGACTAAGATAAACGAGTTATTAGTGTATAGAAAGCCAACAGAAGAACAGATAGATATTGTTTTATTTGGTTTTCGGTACTTAAAAAAATGTGAAGAAACTTCAGATTTAATGAAGTGGTTCTACTGGCATTAATCTTTTCAAAGAATCTGCTTGATTAAACAAGCAATGAAAAAACAGTCATAAACCTAGATTAGGTATGGCTGTTTTTTCAAATTTGATAAAATTATAAATCTAAAAAGAAATCAAAAATACTCATTGTAATTAAATTATACAAAAAGGGATTTAAGGATCGTCCCCAAATCCCGCAATCTCGAAAGGGAAAAAAGAACGTCCCAAAATCCCTCAAATCTATAACAATATTCCAGCTTCTAGAGCTATTTTTATCATTTTTGTTAATCCTTGTTCACGTTCTTCTGGTGTTGCTTGTTTATTTATAAATTGTGAGTCTACAACTGTCATTAAACAAGCAGCTTTTTTATTTAAAAGTTTTGCATTGTAGAATAATGCAAATGCTTCCATTTCTGCTGCTATAGGATTTATATTTTTGGGAATTCTATTAAAGAATTTTTTAGGGTTTGTCATATAAAAATCTACAGCGTCTGTACAAACAGTATTTCCTTCTGTTACTTTTATATCAGAAATGTCAGCGACTTGTTTTATTATAGAATTAAGTTCTTTATTGCTAGAGCAAAGATGACAATCTTCATTATTAAAAGTAAGAGCATAATTACCTTCTGTATAAACATCATCTGCAAGTACAACATCAAATAAATCTAATTCTTTAATATATCCTCCGCAAGAACCAATTCTTATAATATTTTCTACATCATAAAATTTATATAATTCATATGAATAAATTCCAACACTTGGCATACCCATACCATGTGCCATAACAGAAATTCTTTTTCCTTTATATAAACCTGTATATGCTAACATATTTCTAACAGAATTAACTAATTTGGCATCTTCTAAAAAATTTTCTGCTATATATTTTGCACGTAAAGGATCTCCAGGCATAATAACAGTTTTTGCAAAGTCGCCAATTTCAGCTTCATTATGTGGTGTCATATATAAACCTCCTAAAATTAAATTTTATATTAGTATATCATATTATTAAAAAGTTATAATCTTGTGATATATAAATGTAACATAAAAGTAATATTATGGAAATATACAAATTAATGCAAAAAATGTATAATATTTGTAGAAAAAGCGAAAAAAGGAGAGATAAATATGTGGACATGTTTATATTTAAGCCATATAGTAGTAATCATAATGATTATAATAGCTATTTTAGGAATTATATATGGAATAAGTCAAAAAAAGATTAAAGTTTATCAAGTTATTGTTATATTCTTATTTTGTGTAATTTCAATGGCATTGGTTACAGGTGTAACATCAATGCAATGTATAGATGATTTAAATAGTGAAATAGACTATGTTACAGAAACTAGCAAAACTGATTATTGGACATATGATTCTACAGAAATGTCAATGGTAGATAGTTATACAGCTGGTTATACAAAATTAGTTGATTTAAAAACAGGAAATTTAGTAGCAGTTAAAGATGATGCTATTTCAACAGGAAAAGACATAATTGATTTAAGTAATAAAGAAGAAGCAGATGCTGCTTATCAGGAAATCGATATTCAAGAAGAATTAAATGCTACAGATGATTATTTAATTACTTTAGATTCAAAAGAATTTATAAAAGCAACAGATGATATTTACTATGTAACATATAATTATACATATACAAACTCAGAAGATGCAACTGAAGAAAAAGGAAAAGTATATTATATTGTAAATAGTGATAATCAAATGAAAACAATTGTTATGACAAGTATTAATAACGAAGACAAAGAAGTAGAATTTGAAGAAAGAGTATTAGAAATCATTAATACAATGGATTTATAAAAGGAGGTAAATTTCATGGTAATAGCATTAAATTTTGTTTTTGATATAATAGTAGCAATTTTAGTGTATGAATATTTTAAAAGAGATAAGAAAATTGAGGCTTTTGCTGCAGCTGTTATTATAAAGGTAGCATATTTCTTATCATCAACAGTAATTATGGGACAATTTAATTTTATAGGTTTCATAATTTATATATTAGTAATGATTTGTGTTGCTAGATTGTATATTATAATAGTGCAAGAAATATATAAGACAGAGCTACATCCAGTATTATTTATATTTGTTACAGCACTAATTGGAGCATTAATAATGTCATTAATAGGAGAAATCTTATACACAGTATTATTTAAATTAATAACATTATTTGCAGCTACTTTCCAATATACATTAGATAAAATTTCTTAAATACTTGAATGATAAAAATTAGTATGATAGAATGAAGAAAATTAATTAAGAATATGAGAGATTAAAAAAAAACCGATTTTGGCGATTTTTTAATCTCTCTTTTGTTTTTTAGAAAGGGGTTAATATATATGAATACTAAGTATATTTTTGTAACAGGAGGAGTTGTTTCTGGACTTGGAAAAGGTATAACAGCAGCATCATTAGGTAGGCTTTTGAAAAATAGAGGATATAAAGTAACTATCCAAAAATTTGATCCATATTTAAATGTAGATCCGGGAACAATGAGTCCATATGAACATGGAGAAGTATTTGTTACAGATGATGGAGCAGAAACAGATTTGGATTTAGGACATTATGAAAGATTTATAGATGAAAATTTAACTAAAGATTCTAGTATTACAATGGGAAAAATTTATTTAGAAGTATTAGAAAAAGAAAGAGAAGGAGAATATTTGGGAAAGACAGTACAAGTTATCCCACATGTAACAAATAAAATAAAGGAAAAAATATATAGTTTCGAAAATACAGATACTGATATAGTAATTACAGAAATAGGAGGAACTGTTGGAGATATAGAGGGGCTTTCTATAATAGAAGCAATAAGACAAGTGGGCTTAGAAAAAAATCCAGAAGATGTGCTATATATTCATGTTACACTACTTCCATATATAAGTGGCTCTAACGAGATAAAATCAAAACCAACTCAACATTCGGTTAAAGAATTACAATCTTATGGAATAAAACCGAACATATTAGTATGCAGAAGTGAAATAGATATACCAGATTCTATAAGAGAAAAACTAGCGTTGTTCTGTAATGTAAGAAAAGAAAATGTAATCCAAAATAAAACAGTAAAATGTTTATATGAAGTACCACTTATGCTAGAAAGAGAAGGATTAGGAAGGGCTGTTTGCAACCAACTAAGATTAGATAACTATATTCCAGACAATTCTGAATGGCAAGAAATGATAAATAAGATAGAAAATATAAAAGATAAAACAGTAAAAATTGCAATTGTAGGAAAATATACTAAATTAGAAGATTCATATATATCAGTAATAGAAAGTTTAACACATGCAGGTTATGCAAATAATGTAAAAGTAAAAGTAGATTTAATAGATTCAGAAAAATTAAATAAAGATAATGTAGAAGAAAAATTAAAAGGATATGACGGAATTGTAGTTCCGGGAGGATTTGGAAATAGAGGAATAGAAGGAATGATAACAGCAATTGAATATGTTAGAGAAAACAATATTCCATTTTTAGGAATTTGTTTGGGAATGCAGATGGCAGTTGTAGAATTTGCAAGAAATGTATTAAAGTTAGAAGATGTGAATTCAGAAGAGTTTAATGAAAATGCTAAAAATAAAGTTATACATATAATGGATGAACAAAAGGAAGTTAAGAAAAAAGGTGGAACAATGAGACTTGGTGCATATCCTTGTTTATTAAAGGAAAATACTAAAGTAAAAGAATTATATGAGAAAGAAAATATTTTCGAAAGACATAGACATCGCTTTGAGTATAACAATGAATATAAAGAAATGCTAGAAAATGCAGGCTTAATATGTTCTGGAATTTCACCAAATGGAGAATTAGTAGAAATAGTAGAATATAAAAAACATCCATTTTTTATTGGTGTTCAATTCCATCCAGAACTAAAATCAAGACCAAATAGACCAGCACCAGTATTTGTCGGACTAATAAAAGCAGCAAAAGAAATTGATTAGAAGACGTTCCTGTTTGGAAAATGAGGTAAAGTAAAAGAAAATAAGATAAAGGCTAGAGCAAATTCTAGTCTTTATTAAATATAAAAATTGGTTATAAAAAAGTGAGATTATTAATAAAATTAATAATGAAAACTTGCTTAAAAACAGAAATGTGAATTTTATGTGAAAATTAGCAAACATACTTGACAAGTGCTAAAAAAAGGTATAAATTATTAGCAGTCACAAAGAAAGAGTGCTAATAATCATATATAGGAGGTAATGTGTAATGATAAAACCATTAGCAGACAGAGTATTATTAAAAATGGAAGAAGAAGAGGAAAAAACAAAAAGCGGAATTATTTTATCAACATCAGCAAAGGAAAAACCACAAACTGCAAAAGTTATAGAGGTTGGTCCTGGCGAAAAAATTGATGGTAAATTAGAAGAGATGTATGTAAAAAAAGGAGATAGAGTAATAATAAACACATACTCAGGCTCAGATGTTAAATATGAAGGCGAAGAATATAAGATTGTAAGACAATCAGATATTCTAGCTGTTGTAGAATAATAGAAAAGAAAGGTTGGTAATTTACTATGGCAAAGGAAATTAAATTTGGTGAAGATGCAAGAAAATCATTATTAAATGGTGTAAATAAATTAGCAGATACAGTAAAGGTTACATTAGGACCAAAAGGAAGAAATGTAGTTCTAGATAAAGGATTTGGTTCTCCATTAATAACAAATGATGGTGTAACAATAGCGAAAGAAATAGAATTAGATGACGCTTTCGAAAATATGGGAGCAAAACTTGTAAAAGAAGTTTCTACAAAAACAAATGATGTTGCAGGAGATGGAACAACTACAGCAACTGTTTTAGCACAAGCTATGGTAAAAGAAGGTGTTAAGAATGTTGCAGCTGGTGGAGATCCAATGGCAATAAAAAGAGGTATGGATAAAGCAACAGCAAAAGCTGTAGAAGAAATAAAGAAAATAAGTGTTGCAGTAAGTGGAAAAGATGATATTGCAAGAGTTGCAAGCGTATCATCAGATAATGAAGAAGTAGGAAACCTAATTGCAGAAGCAATGGAAAAAGTATCTAATGATGGTGTTATAACAATAGAAGAATCAAAAACATCTGATACAGCAGTTAATGTAGTAGAAGGTATGCAATTTGATAAAGGATATATCTCTCCATATATGGTAACAGATACAGAAAAAATGGAAGCTGTTTTAGATAATCCATATATTTTAATTACAGATAAGAAAATAAGTAATATCCAAGAAATATTACCATTATTAGAAAATTTAATGCAACAATCTGCAAAATTAGTTATTATCTGTGATGATATGGAAAATGAAGCATTATCTACATTAGTACTTAATAAATTAAGAGGTGTATTAAATGTAGTTGCTGTTAAAGCTCCTGGATATGGTGATAGAAGAAAAGAAATGTTACAAGATATAGCTATCTTAACAGGTGGAGAAGTTATAACAGGTGATTTAGGATTAGAATTAAAAGATACAAGAATTGATCAATTAGGAAGAGCAAAACAGGTTAAAGTTCAAAAAGAAAATACAATAATTGTTGATGGAATGGGAGATAAACAGCAAATAGCAGATAGAATTGGACAATTAAAAGCTCAAATAAATGAAGAAAAGAGCGATTTTGATAGAGAAAAGCTACAAGAAAGATTAGCTAAAATTGCTGGTGGTGTAGCTGTAATAGAAGTTGGAGCTGCAACAGAAATAGAAATGAAAGATAAAAAACTAAGAATAGAAGATGCCTTATCTGCAACAAAAGCAGCAGTCGAAGAAGGTATTGTTGCAGGTGGTGGAACAACATATGTAGATATTATTCCAGAAGTTAGCAAATTTGTTGATACATTAGAAGGAGACGAAAAATTAGGAGCTTCAATAGTTCTTAAAGCATTAGAAGAACCAGCAAAACAAATAGCTAGAAATGCAGGCTTAGAACCAGCAGTTATAGTAGAAGAAGTTAAAAAATCAGCTAAAGGTGTTGGATTTAATGCAAGAGCTGAAAAATATGAAGATATGAAAAAAGCAGGTGTAGTTGATCCAACTAAAGTTACAAGAAGTGCTTTACAAAATGCTGAAAGTATAGCTTCTATGATATTAACAACAGAAAGCCTAGTAGCAGATAAAAAAGAAGAAAAATGTAACTGTGGTGGAGGAGCAAATACAGGAATGCCAGACATGGGAGGAATGTATTAATAAAAAAAGTGAAAAGGGATTTTGGGGACGTTCCTTAAATCCCTTTTTTAGGCTAAAAATAGCCAAATAATTGAAAAAAGTTACATTAGGTTGGATTATTTCTAAATAACATGTGTTCGAGTAGGCTAGGAACTTCTAGTCTGCTCGAACCAGTTATTGGCATAAAGGAGAGGTCGCACAAAACAAAACAGGCTGAGGAGAATTTCTCAGCCTGTTTTGTTTCGTATTTAAACTAGCAACATCCGTTTCTTCTATTTCCACCACATAAGCAGAATATTATAATTAATAGTATTATCCATGTGCAGCAATCATCTCCAAAACCGAAACCACATCCACAGCCTCTATTTTCTGGCATATCAATCCCTCCTTTCAAATTGCATAAGTATAACTGTTAAAAAATATTAAAACAGCAAGCTTGTTAGCAACCGCATGGGTCACATGGTGTGTCACATCCACATCCAGAATTTCTACTATTTCCACAACCGCAGAAAAGTATTAAGAAAAGAATGATGAACCATAATAAATCATTATTACAACACATAAATATTACCTCCCTTTTCTTTTAACCTTAAGTTTTTCCTTAGTATGATATATCTTATTCGGAATATATCTATTGTGTTACTAAAAAAATAATGATATAATTTCTGGCAGAATGGTAGTGTATATAGGAAAAGGAGAAAAAATATATGGGTAATATTGTTTTATTAGATGAATTAACAATAAATAAAATAGCAGCAGGTGAAGTTATAGAAAGACCAGCATCTGTAGTAAAAGAAATGGTAGAAAACTCAATAGATGCAGGAGCAACATCTATAACTGTAGAAATAAAAAATGGAGGAATATCTTTTATACGAATAACAGATAATGGTAAAGGCATTGCAAAAGACGATACAGAGATTGCTTTCGAAAGACATGCAACAAGCAAAATAAGACAAGCAAGTGATATAGAGACAATTCACTCTATGGGGTTTAGAGGTGAAGCATTAGCAAGTATTGCAGCTGTTGCAAATGTAGAACTAATAACAAAGACAGCAAATGATGAAATAGGAACAAGACTAGTAGTAGAAGCAGGAAAAGTATTAGAACACGAAGAAATTGGATGTAAAACAGGAACATCAATAACAGTAAGAAATTTATTCTTTAATACACCAGTTAGATATAAATTTTTAAAGAAAGATTTTACAGAATCAGGTTATATAGAAGATGCTATTACAAGACTTGCATTAGTAAATCCAAACATTGCATTCAAACTAATTAATACAGGAAAAACTATTATACAAACAGCTGGAAATGGAGATATCCAAGCAGTTATATATGGTATATACGGTAAAAATATTGCGGAAAATGTGTTAAAAGTAGATTATACATACGAAGATATACATATTTCAGGTGTTATAGGAAAACCAGAAATAGCAAGATCAAATAGGTCAAACCAATTATTCTTTGTAAACAATAGATATGTAAAAGACAAAACTTTATCAGGAGCAATAGAAAAAGGATTTAAAGGACTACTTACAATAGGAAAATATGCATTTTCGATTTTAAATATAGAAATGGATCCTTCAAAAGTAGATGTAAATGTGCATCCTGCAAAATTGGAAGTTAGATTTTCTGACGAGTCAAAAATATTTAAGTCTGTATATCATGCAGTAAATGATACACTATTAAAAAATGATTTAATAAAAAATTCAGATAGAGGAGAAGAAAAAAATAATTTAGGAACTACTTCATTATTTGGAAACAGAAGTACAATAGGAGCAGAAATTAATAATAATAGGTTTAATAGTTTATTAGAATTACAAAGAAAAATAAAAGAAGATTTAGAAAAGAGTAAGAAAGATATAAATTATAATCCATTTAAAAAGGAAGAAGAGGAAAAAGAAGAAATTAATAAGACAGAAGAAACAAAAACAATAGTTACAACTAATCCAGTAGAAGAAACTACACATGTAGAAACAGAACCAAAAGTAGAAAATACTAATAATAGTGTTAAAACAGAAGAAGTGGTAACTGAGCCTAAAGAAGATAAAAAATTAGACATAAAAGAATTAGAAGAAGCTAGTAAAGAGATAGACAAACAAATTGAAAATTTAACAAATAATAATATAAAAGAAGAAGAGAAAAAAGAAAGTTTTGACGAAATGTATTTTAAAATTTTTGGTACAAAACCACCAAAAATAGAAGATGATAATCAAAAACAAGAACCACAAGCAATTACCAAAGAAGACAATACAACTTTATTTGATAATATAGAAGATGACTATAAATATAAACAACAATATAAATTTATAGGAATAGTATTTAATACATACATTATCTTTGAGATGGATGATGAAATGTATATAATGGATCAACATGCTGCACATGAAAGAATTATGTTTGAAAAGGTAAAAAAGAATTTCTATGCAGAAGAAGAAAAAGATTCACAATTAATGATTTTGCCAGACATAATAACTTTAACACATAAAGAAATGGACATTGCTAAAGAAAATATGGAACTATTTAGAAAAGCAGGATTTATAATAGAAGAATTCGGAGACAATACTATAAAAATTTCTGGAACACCAAGTATATGTTTAGATCTTAATACAAGAGATTTATTCTTAGAAACTTTAGATGAAATAAATTCTGTTTCTAGAACTGCAAAACAAGAAATTGAAAATAAATTTTTAGCAACAATTGCATGTAAAGCAGCTGTAAAAGCGCATATGGTTTTAACAAAAGAAGAGGTAGAAAGTTTAATGGATGAATTATTAAAATTAACAAATCCATTTACTTGTCCACATGGTAGACCAACTGTTATAAAGATGTCTAAATATGAAATAGAAAGAAAATTTGAAAGAAAATAAGATGGAGGAAAACGTGGAAGAGGCAATATCAAAAAAAGATGTTATAGTAATAGGAGGACCAACTGCTTCAGGAAAAACTGGATTATCTATAGAACTTGCAAAAAGAATAAATGGACAAATTGTATCTGCAGATTCTATGCAAATATATAAAGATATGGATATTGGAACAGCTAAAGTTACAAAAGAAGAAATGCAGGGTGTAAAACATTATATGATTGATATTGTTTCTCCAGATGAGAGATATTCGGTTGCAGATTTCAAAGCAGATGCAGAAAATGCAATTGAAGAGATAATAAAAAATGGATATACACCTATAGTAGTAGGAGGAACAGGATTATATATAAATAGTCTAATATATAATATTAATTACCCAGAATTAGAATTCGATAAAGAATACAGAGAATTTTTAGAAGAAAAAGCTAGAACAGAAGGTTTAGAAAAATTATATGAACAAGCAGAAAAAATAGACAAAGAAGCTACTTCTAAAATTAGCCCAAATGATAGAAAGAGAATATTAAGGATATTAGAAATATATAATCAAACAGGAAAAACTAAAACAGAACTTGAAAAAATTTCAAGAGCAGAACCACCAAAATATAATTATAAAGTATTTGCAATAAATTATGATAGAAGTAAATTGTATGATAGAATAAACCTTAGAGTAGATAAAATGATAGAACAGGGACTTATTCAAGAAGTTAAAAATATAAAAGAAAAGTATAACGAATTCCCTACAGCTATGCAGGGACTAGGATATAAAGAAGTTGTCCAATACTTAGAAAATAAATGTACATATGAAGAAATGGTGGAAAAAATAAAACAAGAAAGTAGAAGATATGCTAAAAGGCAAATTACATGGTTTAAAGCAATAAAAGAACTGATTTGGTTAGATGCAGAAGATGGAATCGAAAAGAACATAGAAATTATCTTGGAGGAGATAAATTGAAAGAAAAAATAGAAGGCAAAAGAAAAACAAATAAAATAAAAATTGTTTTTATAGTTATATTAGTTGTAGCAGTGCTAATATATGCTGGGTATACAGCTTGGCAATTATTTGCACATCCAACAGATGTATTTTTGGTAGAACAGGGTTCTATTTCAGAAGAAATAAAAGCAGAAGGGTATATAATAAGAGATGAAACCAAAGTGCAAGGTAACAACTATAAAAATGGTATAGTTCAGATAAAAGCAGAAGGAGAAAAGTGTGCAAAAGACGAAAATATTTTTAGATATTATTCAACAGGAGAAGATGAACTTATACAAAAAATCCAAGAACTAGATGAAAAGATAGATGAAGCACAAAAAAGTGATACTACATCAATACTTCCTGGTGATATAAAATTATTGGATGAAGAAATAGAATTAAGATTGAAAGAAATTTCTAAAAATAATAATATTCAAAAAATTGCTGAATATAAAAAAGAGATAGAAAACTATATACTTAAAAAAACAAATATTGTTGGAGAAAATAGTAAGGCAGGTTCTTATTTAAATAATTTGATACAGGAAAGAAAGAATTATGAGAATCAATTAAACTCTGGTAGTGAATATATAAAAGCTCCAATGAGTGGAGTAGTATCATATAAAGTAGATGGATTAGAAGATGTTTTAACACCAGATGATTTTAGTAGTTATAACAGATCTTTCTTCGAAGGTTTAAATTTAAAAACAGGTCAAACAGTTGCTACAAATACTGAATGTGGAAAAGTTGTAAATAATTATGAATGTTACATTGCGACGATTATAAAAAAAGAGCAATTACATGACATAGAACAAGGAGATAAATTAAATTTACGTCTATCAAATGGAGATGAAATATCTAGCAGTGTTGAATATGCTATGGAACAAACAGATGATGATGTTTTAGTTGTTTTTAAAATAAGCAAAGATGTAGAAAAATTAATAAGTAATAGAAAGATTTCGTTTGATATTATATTCTGGCAATATTCAGGATATAAAGTACCTAACACAGCTATTATAAAGGAAAATGATTTAGCATATGTAGTTAGAAATAGAGCAGGATATTTAACAAGAGTTCTTGTAAAAGTAGAAAAAGAAAATGATAGCTATTCAATAATAGATAACTATAGTTCTGATGAACTAAAGGAAATGGGATATAATTCATCAGAATTAAATGTTAGTACAAAAATAAATATGTATGATGAAATACAAACAATAGCAAATCCAGAAATAAAATAATATTACAATAATATTACAATAATGTTAAAAATGAATTACAAAAATAAAAAACTATTGACAATAATTAAAAAAAGTTAGATACTATATGCAAATACCAACAAAGGAGAAATATTAGGAGGTTTTTTTAATGGCAGGAGCTATAATGAACAAAGTATGGGATTTATTTGGAATGGATACAGAAAGAGACGCAGAAGAAGTAGAAGAAAAAACATATGATAACAATGATTACGATACATATGATGGATATGATGAAGAAGAAAATGATGAAATAGAAGATAGAAGAATTTTTGGAAAGAGAAACAAAGAAAAAGTTGTTTCTATGCCACAAACTCAACAAATAAAAATGGTAATTTCACAACCTACAACATTTGATCAATCAGAAGAAATATGTGAATTTTTAAAAGAGAAAAAATCAGTAATTGTAAACTTAGAATATGTAAATAAAGATGTTGCAAGAAGAATTGTAGACTTTATTAGTGGTGGAGTTTTTGCTCTAGATGGACACATTCAAAAAGTTTCAAATTCAATATTCTTAATAGCACCTTACAATTATGAAATTACAAATGAAATGGCAAGAGAAGAAATATCAAATAAATTATCAGTATCTTGGTTAAAAAATAATACAAAGAACTAAATATAAGCACGTATAATCGTGCTTATATTAAGGTTGAATAAATAAATAATAGACAAAAGGAGGCGTAGCAATATGCTTACACCATTAGATATAGAAAATAAAAAGTTCTCTAAACAAATGGTTAATGGTTACAGTGTAGAAGAAGTAGATGACTTTTTAGATGAATTAACTAAAGATTATGGAAAAGCTTATAAAGAAAGTACAGAAGCTAAAAAGACAATAGATGAATTAACACAAAGTTTAGCTCATTATAAAAATATAGAAGAAACTATACAAAGTACTTTAGTTATGGCTCAATCAACAGCAGAAGATGTAAAAAATGTAGCAAGACAACAAGCAGAACAAATCGTAAAAGATGCAAAAGGAAATGCACAAAAAGAGGCTGATGGTTTAGTACAAGAAATAAACATGAAGAAAAAAGAATTAGACGATCTAAAAAAACAATTTGATGTATATAAAGCTAAAATGGAAGCTTTATTAATATCTCAATTAGAATTATTAAAAGATATAAATAAAGAAGAAGAATAAATTTATAGCACAACTAAAGACAAGTTTTACTATTATTTGTAAAATTTGTCTTTTATTGGCTTTATTACAGAACTATTAAATGTATGTTACAATTATATTAATAATATTGACATATCTTTAATATTTAATAAAATATATGGTGTAAAGAGGTATTATGAGAATTATAGGCGGATTAGCAAGAGGAACAAAATTATATACTTTAGAGGGTTTGAATACTAGACCAACTTTGGATAAAGTTAGAGAAGCGATATTTAATATTTTACAAAATAACATAAGAGATACAGTTGTGTTAGATTTGTTCGCTGGTAGTGGAGCAGTTGGGTTAGAGAGCATAAGTAGAGGAGCAAAAAAGGCTATATTATGTGATAATAATAAACAAGCTATTCAAATTATAAATAAAAATGCTCAAAAAATGAGAGTAGAAGATAAAGTACAAATTCTGTGTATAGATTACGAAAATTTCTTAAGTAATACACAGGAAAAGTTTGATTTTATTTATATAGACCCACCATATAATACCGATTATATTAGCAATAGTATTAAGTTAATAAATGATAGAAATTTATTAGCAGAAGAGGGAATTATTATTGCAGAAACAGATGAAGAAGAACGAGTAAAAGACGAAATTGATAAATTGAAAACAAGTATAAATATTTATGATACTAGAAAATATGGTAGAGCAAGGTTAATATTTATGCGAAAGGAGTAGACAAATGGAGATTTTCACATTATTAGAGACCCTAGAGGAAATACTAGAACAAAGTAAGAAACTTCCATTTACAGATAAAGCAGTTGTTGATAAGGAAGCTATATTAGAAGTTATAAAAGAAATAAGACTAAAACTTCCAGACGAATTAAAACAAGCAAAATGGATTAAAGAAGAGAGACAAAGAATATTAACTGAAGCTCAAAAAGAAGCGAATGACATTGTAAAAGAGGCAGAAACAAGAATTATTTCTATGATTGATGAACATGAAATTACTAAAAAAGCATATGAACAAAAAGCACAAATAATAGAAACTGCAAATGAAATGTCAAGGGAGATATCACAAGGAACAAAAGAATATGCTGATAATGTCTTAGGAAGTATTCAAACAGCATTAGAAGATGCATTAAAAGTTATACAAAATAATAGAAAAGAATTAAAATAAATTGGAAGTCAGAGGTCGGTATGTATTTTTTTACTAGATGATACAGACATCTGACCTTTTTTTGTATATATTTGTATATAGTAGAAATCGGAGGGAATGTAATGGCAAAAGCAAGAAGAGCAAAAAGTACTAGAAGAACATCAACTAGTAGAACTAATTCTAGAAGTACTACAAGAACAAGAAAGAAGAAAAATAATATAGATAAAAATTTAGTAGTTGTTGTAATGATAATAACAAGTTTATTACTTTGTGTCTTAATATATGCACAGTCAGGATGGATTGGTGAACATTTAAGCCCTGTGCTTGGAGGTATAATGGGATGGATAAAATATATTATACCTGTTGGAACATTAGCAATGGCGATTAAGATTGCTGTTGATGACAAAGAATATTTAAGCAAAAAAATTGTAAATTATATTATATTTTTAGTGTGTATTGCAGCAACTATGGTAATCGTAGAAATAAACAAAGGAACTTTATCAATAAATCTTGATTTTTCTACTTTTTTAGAAGAAGCTTATGACTTAGGAACACAAAATGTTGCAGGTGGAGTTATTGGAGCTATAATTGCAATGCCAGTATGTAAATTACTAGGAACAATCGGAGGAATTATACTATTAGTAGGAATTGCACTAATCACATTAATTAATTTATTTGAAATAAAACCAGCAGAAATAATTAGAGACTTCTTCGAAAGAATGAAAGAAAGAAGAGAGTATGAAGACGATGATGAAGATGATGAGGACGAAGAAGAGCTAGAAGACCAAAAAAGTGTATTAATAGAAAAGAAGAAAGATAAAGTAAAGAATAAGAAAAATAAGAAGGAAAAAGCAGAAGAGAAGGAAGAAAAAGAAGAAATTCCAATAGAAGAGCAAATAACAATTAATTTAAATGAAACAGAACCAAAGAAGAAAAAATTAAATCATGGTAAGGAAGAAAGTAATACAGGAACAAAAGAAAATAAACCAAATCAAATAGAAGCAAATTTATTTAAACAAGAACAAGAAAAGAAAGAAGAAAAGACAAAAGAGGTATTAGTATTAGAACATGGCTTAACAGAAGAAGAAGAAAACTATGAATTCCCACCAATCGAATTACTTAGTGAAGGCGAAGGAAGAGTATTTAAAGGTGGAAAAAAGGCATTAACAGATACTGCGGCAAAACTACAAAAAACTTTATATAGTTTTGGGGTATCTGCGAAAGTAGAAAATGTTTCTGTTGGACCTGCTATAACAAGATATGAAGTAAAACCAGCAGAAGGTGTCAGAGTAAACAAAATTGCAAATCTTGCAGATGATATTGCATTAAGTTTAGCAGCAGAGAGCATAAGAATAGAAGCTCCAATTCCTGGTAAACAAGCTGTTGGAATAGAAATTCCAAATAAGGAAAATGAAGTAGTACATTTAAGGGATATTATAGAAACAGAAGAATTTGTAAATCATAAATCAAAACTAGCATTAGCATTAGGAAAGAATGTTGGTGGAGAGGCTGTTATTGCAGATGTTGCAAAAATGCCACATGTTTTAATAGCTGGAAGTACAGGTTCTGGAAAGAGTGTTTGTATAAATACATTAATTACAAGTATATTGTATAAAGCAAAACCAAATGAAGTAAAACTATTAATGGTAGACCCTAAAGTTGTTGAATTATCTGTATATAATGGAATTCCGCATTTACTAATTCCAGTAGTAACAGATCCAAAAAAGGCTGCAGGAGCTTTAGCATGGGCTGTTCAAGAGATGGTAAATAGATATAGTCTTTTTGCAAACAAAGGTGTAAGAGACATAAAAGGATATAATGCAGCAATAGAAAAAGAAGGAGGAACAGGTAAACTACCACAAATAGTAATAATAATAGATGAGCTTGCAGATTTAATGATGGTTGCAGCAAAAGATGTAGAAGATGCAATTTGTAGATTAGCACAAATGGCAAGAGCTGCAGGAATGCATTTAGTAATAGCAACTCAAAGACCATCTGTTGATGTTATTACAGGTATAATAAAAGCAAATATTCCATCAAGAATAGCATTTGCTGTTTCATCACAAGTGGACTCTAGAACAATATTAGATTCAGTAGGTGCAGAGAAATTATTAGGTAAAGGAGATATGCTATTTTATCCATCTGGTGCATCAAAACCAACAAGAGTTCAAGGATCATTTGTATCTGATGGGGAAGTTGAGAAAATAGTAGATTTCTTGAAATTTAATGGTGGAGAAGCTAAATATAATGAAGATATTATTGAAAGTATAGAAAAAGCGAATAGTACCGAACAAGAACTTGACAGAATGGAAGAGGAGGATGACACAGATCCATTATTAATGGAAGCAATAGACACTGTTGTAGAAACCGGACAAGCTTCAACATCTTTTATTCAAAGAAGATTTAAGGTTGGATATGCAAGAGCTGGTAGAATAATTGACCAAATGGAAGAAAGAGGAATCATTTCTGGATACCAAGGAAGTAAACCAAGAGAGGTTTTAATTACAAAAGAAAGATTAGACGAATTAAAAATGGGAACTACTCCAGATGAAAATACGTAGAAAGGTGGAAAAATATGCCAAAAGAAAAAATTTTTTCTAAGCTAAAATATAAAGATTATAATAATTTGTTAGAGCAGGTTTTAGAGAAAAAAGATTTTTCTAGTACTGGTAAAAACTTGATATTAAGTGTTTTATATAAAATGGAAACAAATTATAATGATTATAAAACAGTTAAAAGAGATATTACAGCTAAAGAAGAGATTTTAACTGATTTTATAAATCTTGTAAAAGAATATTGTAATAGTTTAATTGTTATAAAACCAGAAAGTAAAAGAAGTTCATTGCTAAGTAATACTGAATCTAAATATATTGCAAATTTAGATAAAAAAGAATTAGAGGTATTTCCAAATGAAAAATATATTTTAGAAGGTCTTTATAGTTTATATAATAATAATGCCATGGTAAATGATAAGTATGGCATACTAAAAGACGCTATTATGGAAATTTTTATACATGGAAATTCTAGCAATAATATTGAACTTTTAAGAGATTTTAATGGGTTTGCATGGTATGTTGCAAAAAATGAATTTGAAGATACATATGCCAACTTGATTTTTCAGGATATTAGAATAATTGCAGGAAATGATTTGTTAAAAGATTGGGTATATAACAAGGACAATGATAAAGATTATATAGAAGAACTAAAAAAAGAATTAAACAGAAGATATGATAAAGAAATGGCAGAGCCTTTATTTAACCAGTTAATAATAACTATCCTAAAGATATATTATGAAAGACATCCTGAAACAAAAAAAGAATTAAAGGCAAAGGAAGAAGAACCACAAGATATCAGAAGATATATTGAAGAAATATCTAAGGATAAGAAAAAAATATTAAAAAAGGTAGAAAATTTAGATAGAATTATAAATGATTCAGAAAAATTAGAAGAAGAATTAGTAGCAAGAAAAGAAGCTGGTGAGAGCTTAAAAGATAAGCTACAGTTAAAAGAACTTTTAATTGCCGAAAGACAAAATTGTATGAATAAAATAATGGCATATAATAAGAATATAGATCCAAGACAATTGCTAAAGAAAACTAAAAAAAGTACAACTACAAAAGTACAACTTCTAGATTATCAAGAGATTGCCGAAAGTAGAACTACAGCTTTAGAAGAATTAGTTAATTTGCAGAAAATGTTTTTAAAGGGATACAAAATATTAGCCGAAAAATTAGTAGGAAAAAAAGATGTATTAGAGTTGCTTTATGAATTTAGATATTACAATTTGATTCCAATTACTTCTGAAGAATTATTAAAAGATAATGAAGAATTAAAAGAAGATATAGATAATATGAGAATGTTTTTAATAGATAAAGCAATGGAAGAAAAAATTATAAATTCAGTTAATTCTAATAAATATATAAACAATGAAATTTTAAAAAATATATTTTCTTTAAGAATAATTAATTTGGAAAATGCAGAAGTGAATGTTCAAAAAATTCCAGAGGGAATAAGGGTGAATTATTTAGATGGAGATGTCGAAGAAACTTCAAAAGACATTATTATTTCAAAAGACATAGGAAAGTATAAAATAAAGGAAAAGAAAAAAATAAAAATATTTTCATAAGGAGGAAAAGCATGAAAATAACTTTTTTAGGTGCTACTAAAACTGTAACAGGTTCTAATTTTTTAGTAGAAGGTGCAGGAAAAAAATTCTTAGTTGATTGTGGTTTATTTCAAGGTAAAGCAACAGAAGAGTTAGAAAATGAAGAGCCATTCGAATTTGATATTAATAGTATAGATTTTATGTTATTAACACATGCACATATTGATCACTCAGGAAGAATACCAAAATTATATAAAGAAGGATATAGAAACGATATTATTGCAACAAAAGCTACTTGTGACTTATGCTCTATAATGTTACCTGATAGTGGTCACATACAAGAAATGGAAATTACCTGGCAAAATAAAAAAAGAATAAGAAAAGGCGAAGAGGAATTAGAGCCTCTTTATACCGCAGAGGAAGCAGCAAGATCATTAGAATTATTTAAGCCTGTAAAATATGATGAAATAATAGAAATAGATGAAAATATACACATAAGATTTAATGATGCTGGTCATATGCTTGGTTCTTCAACAATTGAAGTATGGATAAATGAAAATGGCAAAGAAGAAAAAGTTGTATTTTCTGGGGATTTAGGAAACAATGATATTCCATTATTAAGTGAACCTACAATGATAGAAGACACAGATTATTTAGTTATGGAATCAACATATGGTAGTAGATTACATATGAGAAATGATGATAAAGCAGAATTATTCTTAGACATAGTTTCTGAAACTTTAGAACAAGGTGGAACAGTTGTTATACCATCATTTGCAGTTGGTAGAACTCAAGAAATATTGTTTGAAATAAATAAGTTAAAAGACAAAAGAGATGATGAAGAATTTAGGAAAAAATATGAAGAATTAATGAGAGTGCCAGTATATGTAGATAGTCCGCTTGCAATATCTGCAACAGAAGTATTTGAAGAAAATATGGACTTGTTTGACGAAGAAACAAAAGCATATATTCAAAAAGGAAATAATCCATTAGAGTTCCCAGGGTTAAAATTTACACGTACAGTAGAAGAATCAAAAGCTTTAAATGAAAGTGATGAATCATGTATTATAATTTCTGCTAGTGGAATGTGTGATGTGGGTAGAATAAAACATCATTTAAAACATAATATTTGGAATCCTAAAAATACTATTTTATTTGTAGGGTATCAAGCTCCAGGTACATTAGGATATAGTATTGTTAATGGAGCTAAAAAGATAAAACTATTTGGTGAGGAAGTTGCGGTAAATGCAAGAATAGAATATATAGAAGGATATTCTGGACACGCAGACCAAGAAGGTTTACTAAACTTTATATATTCATTCTTAAAGAAACCAAAACATATCTTCTTATTACATGGAGAACCAGAAGGACAAGAGGTATTAAAAAATAAAATATTAGAGACTACAAATTTACCAGTTTCTATTCCAAGTTTTGGAGAAACATATGAGCTTACAGATACAGATGTAAGACTAATAGGAAGATATAGGAGACCAGAAAAAGAATATAATAAATTTACAAAACTTGCAATTATAGACAGATTAAATGCATTAAAAGAGAAAATTAATGATATGGAAGATATAGTAAATGATGAATTAACAGATCAAGATATACAAGAGGGAAGATTAGATAGTCTAAGTGAGAAAATTAAGGACTTACAAAGACAAATTAATAGAATTGTTAATAAATAAAGGAGAATACAAATGAAAAGAAAATACTTAAATGATGCTTTCATAGGAAATAGAAAAATGATTGCTAGTGTATCAGAAAAAGGAGAGCTATTAAGATTAAGCTATCCAACAGCAGATTATAGGCAGTTTATAGATTATTATGAAACTGGTGTAAAAATAAATGATTCTGCGCTAATTAGACTTCATGATGATATAAATAATGTATATAACCAATACTATTCTACAGATACAAATGTATTAAACACGGAAATAGAAAATACATATTTTAAACTTAATATGAAACAAGAAGATTTTATTCCAATGAAAAAGGATGTAGTAATAAGAAGATATACATTTACAAATTATAATAAAATAGATTTGAATGTTAAATTTTTAATAGATTCAAAATTGTTTTCAAATTTAAATAATATGGTTGGAGCTAGAATATGTGACAATGCTATGATTCAATATAGTCATGATTTCGCTATGACAACATTTTCTAACATGCCAATATACAGTTATCAATTAAACAATGTAGAAGAAAGCATTTCTTCTGGAGTAATCGGAGATAAAGATTATATTGCAATGTCTAATCATTCTGCAATAGCTTATGATATTGGAGTATTAAGACCAGGAGAAACCAAAGAGTTTAATGTATACATATATATAAATAAAAATTATAAAGTTGATGTATTAGATGATTTAATAAAAGAAATAGACCAAATTAAACAATATGATACATTAAAATTAATGATGGATACTAAAGCATATTGGCGCAAGTATGTAAAAAAACATGATTTGATTAAATTAAAAGATTATGATGAATTATATACTGCCAAAATACAGAAAATCTTAAGAAGAACTATTTTATTATTTCCATTGCTAGTTAATGAGGAAACAGGAGGAATAATTGCTGCATTAGAAGTTGACGAGGAAAAAGATTTATGTGGTAGATATGCATATTGTTGGCCAAGAGATGCTGTTACTATTTCCCAAGCATTAGATATGGTAGGCATGTATAAAGATGCAGATAATTTCTATAATATTTTCTTAAGGAAAACCCAAAGCCAAAACGGAATGTGGGAACAACGTTTTTATACAGATGGAAGACTTGCTCCTTGTTGGGGATACCAAATAGATGAAACAGGAAGTGTAGTGGCAGGATTATACCAACACTTTAAAATAAAAGAATTTAGACTTAAAGAAAGAGATATAAATTTATTAAAAGATAATTTAACTATGTGTGAAAATGCAATTGAGTTCTTAAAAAAATATATGGATCACTTGCTAAGCAGAGGCGAAGAAAAAGAAGCTGAAATAGATACTAAGTACAGCTATTTAGATAGAAGCCAGATATATAAACATGTAAGTTATGATTTGTGGGAAATGAATGAAGGAGTTCATTTATATTCATTATCAGCAATCTATGCTGCATTTGGAGCAATGGAGTTAATATATAAGGAATTACAAAAAGATAGTAAAAAATTTAAACTACCAGAAGATTTTAATGAATTAGCAGAATATAAAGAATTAATTAAAAATTATATATTAGAGAATTTATGCGATAAAAAGCAAAATATCTTAGTAAGAAATACAAAAGATAACTATGTAGATATTAGCATAATGGGGGCAATTACACCATTTAATGTATTTGATCCAAACGATAAATTAATACAAAATACAGTACAAAAAATTAATTTGACACTAAGAACATATACAGGAGGATATTTAAGGTTTGAAAATGATGGTTATATGGGTGGAAAAAATCCATGGCCAATAGCAACTTTATGGATGTATATTTATTATAAAAAAATAGGAGCAACAAACGAAGCTAATGAATGTTTAAAATTTGTAATAGATACAGCTACACCTTTAGGTTTACTTGCAGAACAAATAGATAATGAACAAATGAAATCTAAGTGGGTAATTGGCTTAGGTTGGTCACATGCAATGTTTATACTATCATTAGGTTTAGAAGAATTATTGAACAAAAACTAAAGAAAAGAAATACAGTGCAAGAGTTTATAAAGAAGGGACAATATGAAAGCGAAGACAATTTTTGTGTGTAATGAATGTGGATATGAATCTGCAAAATGGATGGGAAAATGTCCTGCTTGCAATTCATGGAATACATTTTTTGAGGAAAAACTTTCTACAAAAGTAGAAAGTGGAAAAAGAGAAAAGAAAATTCAAGAAGCACCAAAGCCATTAAATAGTTTTGTTGGGCAAGATGCGCAAAGAACTTCTACAGGGTATGCAGAACTAGATAGAGTGTTAGGTGGAGGATTAGTAAAAGGATCTTTAGTATTAGTAGGTGGAGAGCCAGGTATAGGAAAATCTACTTTAATACTACAACTTTGCGACAAGGTTAAAGGAGAAGGGAAGGTTTTATATGTTTCTGGGGAGGAGTCTGCAGAACAAATAAAATTAAGAGCAGATAGATTAAATATCAAAAATGATGATATTCTGTTTTTAGGAGAGACAGATATAGATATTATCGACCAAAACATAGAAGAATTAAATCCAAAATTAGTAATAATAGATTCTATGCAAACTATGTATTCAGAAGATATATCTTCTGCTCCAGGAAGTGTAAGCCAAGTACGAGAGATAACAAGTAGAATAATGAAAATTTGTAAATCTAGAAAGATTACAACTATAATTATCGGACATGTTACAAAAGATGGTAATATAGCAGGTCCAAGAGTTTTGGAGCATATGGTAGATACAGTTCTATACATAGAAGGTGAAAGATATTTTTCTTATAGAATGATAAGAGGAGTAAAAAATAGGTTTGGTTCTACTAATGAAGTTGGAATGTTCGAGATGCAAGAAAAAGGAATGGTAGAAATAACAAATCCATCATCAATTTTAATTTCTGAAAGAGAAGATAATCCATCTGGTTCAGTTGTTGTTGCAACAGTAGAAGGAACGAGACCATTATTAGTAGAATTACAAGCGCTAGTTACTCAAAGTGTATTTGGCTTGCCAAGAAGAACTGCAAATGGAATAGATTATAACAGGTTGACATTGCTAGTAGCAGTAATGGAGAAAAAAGCAGGATTTATGTTAGGAAATCAAGACGTTTATTTAAATGTTGTAGGGGGTCTTAAGGTAAACGAGCCTGCCCTAGACTTAGGAATAATTTTAGCTACTGCATCAAGCTTTAAGAATGTAAGTATTCCTAAAGGAGTAATTGCATTAGGAGAGGTAGGTCTAACTGGAGAAGTACGTACAATTAATATGATGGAAAAAAGACTAAAAGAGGCAGAAAGATTAGGATTTAAAAAATGTATAATTCCAGAAAATAACAAAAAACTATTGAAAGAATCATATAAATTGGATATAATTGGTGTGAAAAATATTAACGAAGCCATGAAAGCGATTGGACTACGATAGTTCATAGGGTGGAAGGCAGAAAGGGTTGGTAACAAGTGAGAATCAGCAAAAAAGATGAAGTTACAGACATACTAAAGTTAATTTCACCTGGAACACCAATAAGAGAAGGACTAGATAATATTTTAAAAGCAAAAACTGGAGCATTACTAGTATTTTCTGATACTAAGGAAGTTTTAGACATAGTAGATGGTGGTTTTTTTATAGATGAAGAATATACATCATCTAAATTATATGAACTTGCTAAAATGGATGGTGCAATAGTTTTAAGTACAGATTTAAAAAGAATATTATATGCAAATGCACAGCTAATTCCATCACCAGAAATTCCAACTAAAGAAACTGGAACACGTCATAGAACAGCTGAAAGAACAGCCAAACAAACAGGAGCTTTAGTAATTAGTATTTCACAAAGAAGAAATATAATTACTGTATTTAAAGGAAATTTAAGGTATACAATACAAGATTCATCAACAATTTTAAATAGAACAAATCAAGCATTGCAAACATTAGAAAAATACAAAAAAGTTTTTGATAGTAAATTAAATGTATTAAATGAATACGAATTTAATGATATTGTTACTTTAGATAATGTAATAAATGCAATACAAAGAGCAGAAATGGTTATGAAAATTGTAGATGAAGTACAAAGAGGAATTTCAGAATTAGGACAAGATGGTAGACTTATAAGTATGCAATTAGAGGAATTAGTTGGTGGCTTAGAACGAGAAGAACTTTTAATTATAAAAGATTATCTAGGAAAAGGAACAAATAAAACAGAAGATGAAGCATTAGAAGAAATAATTGCATTACCTTACGAAGAGCTTTTAAAAGCATCTTCAATAGCAAAAATTTTAGGGTACGAAAATTTTGATAATTATGACGAAGTGGGAGTTTATACAAGAGGATATAGGATATTAACCAAAATCCCAAGAGTACCTAATAACATAGTAGAAAATTTAGTAAAATCTTTTAAATCTTTTCAACACATTTTGGCAGCAGATATTCCAGAGCTTGACGAGGTAGAAGGAATAGGAGAAGTAAGAGCCAAAACAATAAAACAATCATTAAAGAGAATGCAAGAACAATTTGTTTTTGATAATGCTTTAATTTAAGTAGGAGGATAACGAATGAAAACAAAAAGAATAATTATGATTATAGCAATTATATTAGTAATTGTATTAATAGGATTAGTAGGTTATACAATATATCAAAAGGCGACTTTTACAAAGCAAAATCCAGTTGCAACAATGGAAATAGAAGGTATAGGTACAATGAAAATAGAATTATACCCAGATCAAGCTCCAAATACAGTAGCTAACTTTATTACTTTAGCTAATAGAGGATTTTATGATGGATTAACATTCCATAGAATAGTAAAAGACTTTATGGTACAAGGTGGAGATAAAGACGGAACAGGTTCAGGAGCTCCAACATTATCAGCCATAAAAGATGATGGTTCAACTACTGAGACTTATGCTATCAAAGGAGAATTTGTACAAAACGGATTTAATAAAAATACTTTAAGACATGAAAAGGGTGTAATATCTATGGCAAGATCAGATTATAGCCAAATGGGATTATATGAAGAAGGTTATAACTCTGCAGGTTCACAGTTCTTTATAATGACAGGTGATAATGCGAGCTTGAATGGTTATTATGCAGCATTTGGAAAAGTTATAGAGGGAATGGATGTACTAGATAAATTAAATGAAACAGAAGTAACAACATCTGAAGATTCATCAGATTCAGAAGCAAGTACACCAGTTAATCCACCAGTAATAAAGAGTGTAAGAGTAGATACTTTTGGAGTAGACTATGGAGCACCAGAAACAGTAACACCATTTGATTATAATTCTTATATTCAACAATTATATGGCGGAATGAGTAATTAAAAAAAGGGATTTTGGGGATGTTCCTAGGAGGGATTTAGGGACATTCCTAGAATCCCTTTTTTGATTCGGGATTTAGGGACGTTCTTTAAATCCCTTTTTAAGTATAAAAAAATTTGCTTAATGAAAAATTTTTATCAAATAAAAAGAAAATATTTCATATAATATTATATAAGAGAGGTAATGTTATATGAAAACAATATATTTTGATCATGCAGCTACAACTGCAGTTGCGAAAGAAGTAAAAGAGGCAATGGAACCATATTTTTGTAAAAATTATGGTAATGCTTCATCATTATATGAACTTGGTTATAAATCCAAGGAAGCAATAAATATAGCAAGGGGAAATGTAGCAAAAGCAATAAATGCCAAACCAAACGAGATATATTTTACCTCTTGTGGTAGTGAGAGTGATAATTTAGCGCTTAAGGGTGTTGCAAGAGCACACAGACAAAATGGAAATCACATTATTACAAGCAAAATAGAGCATCCAGCAGTTTTAAATGCTTGTAGGCAACTAGAAAAAGAAGGATTTAGAGTAACCTATTTAAATGTTGATAAAAATGGATTCATAGATTTAGAAGAATTAAAGAATAGTATTAATTCAAAAACTATTTTAGTATCCATTATGTTTGCAAACAATGAAGTAGGAACTATAGAACCTATAAAAGAAATTTCTAGAATTGTTCACAGTAACAATGCAATATTTCATACAGATGCAGTTCAAGCAGTGGGAAATATAAAAATAGATGTGAAAGAAATGGGGATAGATTTATTATCAATGTCTGCTCATAAGTTCTATGGCCCAAAAGGGGTAGGTGCTTTATATGTAAGAGATAGTATAGATTTTATACAATTACAAAATGGCGGACATCAAGAAAACGATAAAAGAGCAGGAACTGAAAATGTAGCAGGTATTGTTGGATTGGGAAAAGCAATTGAACTAGCTAATAACAATATTATTCAAAATAACGAAAGGTTATTAAATTTACGAAATTATTGTATAGAACAAATAAAAAATAGAATACCATATATAAGAATAAATGGTGATTTAAATAGTAGATTACCAGGGAATATAAATATTTCTTTTTTGTATGTAAATGGTAAAGATTTGGTAAAACTATTAGCGAAGAAAGGGATTTGTACTTCTAGCGGTTCTGCTTGTAGTAGTGGACTGCCACAACCATCACATGTATTGCTTGCAATGGGGCTAAGCGAAGACATCGCAAGTAGTGCATTAAGAATAACATTAGGCAAGGAAAACACAAAAGAAGATATAGATTATTTTGTAGATGAATTAGAAAAAATAGTTGTAAACCTAAGAACAGAAAGGTATTAAAAATATATAAGAAAAAAGAGAAAGTAGTTTGTACTTTCTCTTTTAATATATAAAAAAACGGGATTCTAGGAACGTCCCCAAATCCCGACTGCGAAAAAAAAAATAGGGATTCTAGGAACGTCCCCAAATCCCGACTGCGAAAAAAAAAATAGGGATTCTAGGAATGTCTCCAAAATCCCGATTAATTAAATTTATTGGTCTTTTGCAATATCTTTTAATTTTTTATCTACTGATTTTTTTTCGCCATCTTTAATAACTTCAGTAGCAGCTCCTAAACCACTTAATGCAGCTGTTGCTTCGAAAGGAATAAATACTTTGTTAGCATCACCTTTAGCAACTTCTTCAAGAGCCTCTAAAGATTTAATTTGAATAAGTTTTTCGTCTGGATCAGCTTTTTTGATAGCAGCATAAACCATCCTTACTTCTTCTGCTTTAGCTTCAGCTACTTTTCTAATTGCTTCAGCTTCACCGGCAGCTCTTCTAATTTGAGCTTCTTTATCAGCTTCTGCCTCTAAGATAGCTGCAGCTTTTTTACCTTCGGCAAGTGTAATTGCAGATTGTCTTTCACCTTCAGATTGTAGAATTAAAGCTCTTTTATTTCTTTCTGCGTTCATTTGTTTTTCCATTGCATCTCTAATATCTTCTGGTGGGTTAATATCTTTAATTTCAACTCTATCTATTTTACAACCCCATTTATCTGTTGCTTCGTCTAAGATAGATCTTAACTTTTGGTTTATTAAATCTCTTGAACTGAATGTTTCATCTAAAGACATTTTACCAACAATATCACGAATTGTTGTAATTGCTAAATATTCAATACCTTTCTTTAATGATTGAATTTCATAAACTGCTTTTGCAGGATCTGTTATTTGGTAGAACACAACAGTATCTATTGTAATTGTAACGTTATCTTGAGTAATAACACCTTGAGGTGGTATATCCATTGTTTGTTGTTTTAAACTAACTACACTACGTACATGATCTACGAAAGGTAATATTATTGTAAGACCAGCATCTGCAACTTTATGAAACTTACCTAATCTTTCAATTATATATACTTCAGATTGTTTAACTACTTTTATTGATTTATATGCGATTATAGCAATAAAAAGTATTAATACTATTAAAAATATAATTCCTCCCATTTTCATTCTCCTTTTATTTATTTTCTATATTAATGGCTTCATTAAATATAGCCCACTTTGGCGAAACCAAAGATTTCGATAGTGGCTTAATTAGATGGCATTTGATAATTACTTGCAACACAAGCTTTTACACCATCTATACCAATAATTTCTACTTTAGAACCTTTTGGAATAGTTAAGTTAGGATCCATTGTTTTAGCAGACCAAATTTCTCCATCTACACTAATTTGACCTGTAGAATTTAGTAAAGAGATTTCTTCTGTAACTAACGCTGTTTTACCAATAATTGCATTAGAGTTTGTTACAGTGTTATCACTTTTGGTGTATTTTGATAGTAATGGTCTTGTAAATATAAGAAGTAAAATTGATATTACTACAAAAACTAAAATTTGAATAAATAAATTGGTTGTTAAAAAACTAACTAACATAGCTACAACCGCTGCTATTGCAAACCACAATAGTAAAAAACCTGCTGTTAAGATTTCGCCTACAAACAGCACTCCAGCTATTACTAACCAAACTAACCACATAAAGATTCCCCCTTACACAATTCATTAAAATTATACCATAAATCCCCATAAAAGTAAAGAAAAAACAAACATTTATGTTAAGTACGAATATTTTTTAAAATTTTATTCACTAATTTATTATTTTATGATAATATAAGAAAGAATTTATAAAATAAGGAGAATACAAATGGCAAAAAGAATGAAAGAAAAAAACGAAAAAAATAGTTCAAAATTAATTTTTAATATATTTATAGTAATTGTATTTCTTGTGTTGGTAGGTGGAGTGTTTTATCTTTCTCCTAATTATATAAGGGAAGATTATGACGGAAAAACCAAAGTTTTAATAAATAACAATAATGTTACATTAAAAATGAAAAATGATGTATATATAGATGAAAACAATAATGTATTTCTTTCTTTAGCTGATGTAAGAAATTATTTTGATAAATATATAGAGTATGACAAAGAAAATGGTTCTATTGTAACTACATCAGAGATAAATATAGCAAAAATGAGTACAAAAGATAACAAAATAACTATAAATGGGCAAGAAGAGGAATTAAATTCTTCTGCAATAGAAAAAAATGAAACAATATATTTACCTTTTTCAGAAATAAGTGAAAAAGTGTATGATGTTGACCTAGAATATATAAAAGATACAAATACTATTATTATAGATTCATTAGATAGAAAACAAGAAGTAGCAAATACAACTAAAGAAACAAAATTAAAATATAAGCCTCAAACTTTGTCAGGAACATTAGAAAAGTTAGATGCTAATGAACAAGTAGTTTATATAGAAGAAACAAATAATTGGGCAGAAGTAAGATCAAAAGATGGAACAATAGGTTATATAAAGAAAGAAGATTTAGGTAATGTAGAAGTAGCAAGAGAAGCTAAAGAGTATATAGATAAAGTAAAAGGAAAAGTTAATTTAGTTTGGGATTACTATTCTGAATATGCAAAAGCTCCAGACAGAACTGGAGAGACTATGGATGGAGTTAATGTAGTATCACCATCATTTTTCTCTTTAGAAAGAGGAAGTAATGGCGAAATATATGATAATACTAAAGATGACGGAGCAGAATATATTGAATGGGCACACAATAATAATTACCAAGTCTGGGCAATGTTTTCTAATAATTCATTAAAAGATACAACTTCTCAAATATTAAATGACTATGAAAAAAGAGAGACTATGATAGAGAATCTAATGGATTTAGTAGAAGAATATAATTTGGATGGAGTAAATGTGGATTTCGAAAATATGAATGAATCAGATAAAGATGTATATTCAAGATTCTTAATAGAATTAGCTCCAAGATTAAAAAAGATTGGAAAAACACTATCTGTAGATGTAACTGCTCCAGATGGCTCAGAAACTTGGTCTTTGTGTTTTGATAGAAATACAATTGCAAATGTTGCAGATTATATAGTTTTCATGGCATATGATCAATATGGTACAAATTCTAATAAAGCTGGAACAACAGCAGGATATAATTGGGTAGAAGCAAATGTAAAGAAATTCTTAGGGCAAGAAGATGTAGATCCAGAAAAAATAATACTAGGAATACCACTATATATGAGATTATGGGAAGAAGAGGAAGATGGAACAGCTAAGCCAGAAGTAGTTAATATGAAGGATATGTTTGATGTACTTCCAGAAAACCAAGTAGCAACATGGGATGAGGAATTAAAACAATACTACGTTGAATATGAAGAAGATGGAAAAACATATAAAATGTGGGTTGAAAATGAGAAATCAGTAGGAGAAAAAATAAATTTAGCAAACCAATATAATTTAGCAGGAATAGCTTTTTGGGAAAAAGATAGAGAAACAAATGATGAATTTTGGACATTTGTAAAAGAACAATTAAATAAGTAATATAAAATCACCTTAGTCATATAAATGAGTAAGGTGATTTTATGATTGGATATGTTATTTCTAAACAAGAAAAAAATTTCTTTAAAAAGATTTTTAATAAATTAGATATTGAAGAATATGAAAATGGAAAAAAATATATTATTCCTAAACTTAATCAAAAAGTAATAGAAAAATTAAAAAAAGATAATATAAAGAATATAGTAATTGCAAAAAAAGACAAACATAATATAGAATTTATTAACAATATATATTCAAGCAATATGAATATATTAAATGGAAGGATTTTGTTTAAACATTTAATACCAGAAATTATAGAATATTTATCAAAAATATTGGAAACTAATAAAGAGGATATAGAAGTAACTATATTAGTAAACGATTATTCACAAATAAATTTATATTATATAAATGAATTAATATCTAATATAAAAAGAATATATATTATTACTAATAATATAAGAAAATTTAAAGTGTTTGCAGATAAATTATACAAAGAAGAAGCAATTACAGTACCTGTAATGAATAATAAAAATAAAAGTTTAATAAATAAAAAAATCATAATAAACATTGATTTTACAGAAGAACAACTAAAAAAGTATAGAATTAATAGGAAAGCGATTCTAATAAATATAGAAAATGATATTGCAAATATAAATAAATCATTTGCTGGTATAAATATAAGTAATTATGAAATAAACATGGAAAGTACTGATAGTGAATTTGAAAAAAACGAGATATACGAATCATATATTATAGGAAAGAAAATAAAAGATATACGAAGAAAATTACTTGATGACGGTGTAAAAATTAGCAATTTTATAGGAAAAAGAGGCATTATAGATATTAATGAATATAAATAAAAAAATAAAAAACAATACTTGACAAAAAAAAGATATTGACTTAAGATAATGCAGTAATAAAATTATTCAGGAGGGATGACATAATGGGTGATAACAACAAAGAAATTCTACTAACCGAAGAAGGATATAAAAAAATGGAAGCTGAACTAGAAAAGTTAAAAACAGAAACTAGAGCAGAAATCGCAGAAAGAATAAAAGTTGCTCTAGGATTTGGAGACCTTTCAGAAAATTCAGAATATGATGAAGCAAAAAATGCGCAAGCAGAAAATGAAGATAAAATAGCGGAATTAGAAGCAAAATTAAGATTTGCTAAAATTATAGATGATTCAGAAATAGATACAAAAAAAGTACAAGTAGGAAATACTGTAAAAGTTTTAGATATGGAATTTGATGAAGAGGTTGAATATACAATAGTTGGAACAACAGAAGCAGATATTACACAAAATAAAATTTCAAATGAATCTCCAATAGGTTCAGCTTTATTAGGAGCAAAGAAAAATCAAATAGTAGAAGTTCAAGTACCAGCAGGTGTAAGTAAATATAAAATTTTATCTATAACAAAAGCTTAATAATAAAAAAATATAAAATATACATTAAATAAGATCAATTTAATGTATATTTTTTTATTTTATAATGAAAAAAGTAAGGTTTTAGGCTATTATATTGAAAAAGGTGTAATAGTTATGGTAAAATATAGCTTAAATAAGGCATATTCTATGTGTTTTAACATATAAATAGAATAAAGGGGTTGAGAACATGGAATATGCAAAAGATGAAATATTTACTATAGAATATAGTAAACAGAAGCCTAAAAGAATTAGTAGAAATAATATTTTAGGTTTGTTAGTTTCTATAGGAGGAATATTTTGTATAGCGAATAGTATAGCTATATATAACTTTTTTAAAATTTTATCAAATTTATAAGTGGAGATGTAGTATGAAGGTAGCAAATGATTGGAAAGATTATGAAATATTAGATATGGCAAATGGAGAAAAACTAGAAAGATGGGGAAATATATTTTTAGTTAGACCAGACCCACAAATAATATGGGTAGAGAAAAGTTTTAAAGAAAAATGGAAAAATGTACACGGAATATACAATAGAAGCAAAACAGGTGGCGGAAGTTGGAATTTTAAAAAGAAAGTTCCAGAAAGTTGGCAAATAAAATATAAAAACTTAACTTTTAATATAAAGCCAATGGGATTTAAACATACTGGGCTTTTTCCAGAACAAGCTGTTAATTGGGATTGGATGATTAATAAAATAAAAAATAGTAAAAGAGAGATAAAAGTATTAAATTTATTTGCTTATACAGGTGGAGCTACTGTTGCGTGCCTTTCTGCGGGAGCTTCAGTATGTCATGTAGATAGTTCAAAAGGAATGGTAAGCTGGTCAAAAGAAAATGTTAATGCATCTGGATTAAAAGAGAAACCAGTTCGTTATATAGTAGATGATGTAGAAAAATTCGTAAATAGAGAAATAAGAAGAGGAAATAAATATGATGCGATTATAATGGATCCACCATCATATGGTAGAGGAACTAAAGGAGAAGTTTGGCGTTTTGAAGAAGATATAGCAGATTTAGTAAATTTATGTACTAAAGTACTTTCAGATGAACCTTTATTTTTCTTAATAAATTCGTATACTACAGGAATTTCTGCTAAAGTATTAGAAAATATTTTAAGACTTAATATAAAAAATAATGGAAAATTTGAGTCTGGAGAAATAGGACTACCAATGACTGGCTCAAAGCTTGTGCTTCCTTGTGGAATATATGGTAGATGGGAGGAAGATAATGCTTAATATATTATATGAAGATAATCATATTATAGTAGTTGTTAAAGAACCAGGAATTCCATCACAAGCAGATAAAACAAAAGATGAGGACATGCTTACACTTATAAAGGCATATTTAAAGGAAAAATATAGTAAACCTGGAAATGTTTATTTAGGACTAGTTCATAGGTTAGATAGAGCTGTTGGTGGAGTTATGGTTTTTGCTAAAACTTCTAAAGCTGCATCAAGATTAAGTGAACAAGTTAGAAATAAACAGGTCAATAAAAATTATATTGCTGTAGTAAAAGGAAAAATGGAAAATTCAAAAGGAGTTATGCAAGATTATTTAGTAAAAGATGAAAGAAAAAATAAATCTTTTGTTGCAAATAAAGACACGAAAAATGCTAAATTCTCAGAATTGGAATATGAAGTCTTAAAATATGATGAAGTAACACATATGAGTTTAGTAAAAATAGATTTAAAAACGGGAAGGCACCATCAAATAAGAGTGCAATTTTCTAGTAGAGGACATAGCCTTTGTGGAGATACTAAATATGGTACAAGGAGTAGGAGTAAACAATTGGCGTTGTGGTCATATAGACTAAAATTTTATCACCCAACTACAAAAGAAGAATTAGAGTTTAAATATTTACCTACTCAAAAAGGAGTATGGAATATTTTAAAAGACGTACATATATAAAAATATAATACACCTAAAAGTATAGATATGACTTTGGGTGTACTTTTTTTGTTGTAAACTTATGAAAGAACAATAAAACACGATAAATATTAAACAATAGTACTATTGGTGAAATTATAAATTATACATGTAAAAACAAATGTTAAATTTTTTACAATACTAAAAAATATTTTTGCAAATTAAAACGAATAGAAAAATTTAGAAAAATTATAATGAATTCAGAAAATAAAAGAAATGAGGAATAAATGTGATAGAAGCAATTTGTAATTCATTAACAAAGAAAATAATTAAATCAGTTGATGGATATGATGAAAGTAAAGCAGATGAAATTAGCTTTGGCTTACAATTACTAATTGGTGAGGTACCTAAATTTTTTATTACATTTATATTGGCTTGGTTACTTAATATAATTGATTTAACAATAATTTCTTTTATTATAATTCTTCCATATAGAATGTTTTCAGGTGGATTTCATTTGCGAACACATCTTGGTTGTATTGTTGCAACAAATACAATGTATATTGGAAGTGCATATTTAGCAAGTATATTAAACTTTGACAATAATATTAAATACATATTAATAGCAATTACTTTTTTATTTAGTTTTGCAATGATTGCAAAATATGCACCAGCAGATACAGAGAATGTTCCAGTATTACAAAAGAAAGAGAGAAAAAAACGTAAAATATGGTCATTTGTAATTGCTAGCATAGAGTTAGTAATTGCAATAGTTATTCCGTATAAAGTAATCTCTAATATGATAATTATAGGAATATTAGTACAAACATTAACAATAACAAAACTAGCATATAAGATTACCAAAAATAAATATGGATATGAAGTATATGGGTAGTAATAGAGGAAAGACCTCTTGCTATATAAATTAAAAAAGGGGGAACTATTATGTTAAAATTCTTAGCAAGCTTAGCAGAAAAATATGCTAAATCAGCTAACACAGCATGCTTCTTTGTAGGGATAATACATCAACCTAAAATGCCTGCTAGTATGATTAAAAAAGACTAGTAACAATTAACCAAATTAAATTACGACGACAAAAAAATACCTATTTATTTAGGTATTTTTATTTTGTAGATTAAATTTTTAATAGACTTGGCTTAGGTAGATATATTTCTAACTGTTGTTTAAATAGTTCATCATCTTTACTTGTAAAAATTGCAAGATTATCATGTTTCTTTAATATTTTATTTACTTCCCATAATCCAAGTCCTGTATTATTAGGTTTTGTAGTATATGCTTTTTCAAAAATCTTAAATGTATCGATATCCTTATTTTTATATGTATTTTCTACAATTACGAGTTGTCTATTCATTCTATAATCCATTAAAAATCTTACACTAATATATTTTTTGTTACATTCTTGTGCTGCTTCTATACTATTATCTAATAATATTCCTAATATTCTAGTAAGTTCATACGTATCGATATGAAGAGAATTTAAATCTATGAATACTCCTAGTTCTAATTGGATATTTTTACTAATTGCCTTATTATATTTATCTGCTAAAATTGCATATATTGATGGATTATTAATAGTTTCTGGATTTATAGCTGCTAAGTTATTAATATTATTGCAATCATTAAAAAGAGACTTATAATACTTTGTTAAGCCATCCATATCTTTAGCTGTTACATATCCGACCAATACCATTCATAATATTGTGAAAATCATGTTTAAAAGCACGAATATTATCATACATTATTTTTAGAGTATTATTATATAATTGTAAATTATTTATATCTCTATTTGCAATTTCTAATTGCTTTGTTTTAATTATATTAAATAAACTGACAAAGAAATATGCAATTAAACAAGCTATACTTAGTAAAATTACAGAATGTGGAAGTATATTATTATAAAAAGCAGTTATATATAATTGTAAAAATACAGTAATAAAACCTAAAATTACGGTTCCAAGTATTGAGATATAGTCTTTTTTATTTAAATGTGTAAATAAAGAGATATTTACTTTAAAATGTTTGAAAAATGGGTACATAATAAATAAACATGTATATACAATTAATAAAAATATAATTGAATATAATGGATATGATGCAAATTCAGCATAAGGTTTGTTAAATATTAAAGTATATATTTGTGATGAAATCATTTCTAAGAGAGCTGTAAGAATGAAAGGAATAGCAAAGCCAATAAAACCACCTAATATACTGGTTTTAAAAAACAATAAAAATGCAAGTACAAAAATTAATGTATTACAAATTATATTATATGGTGCAGAAATGAATAATTTAAAAATCATAGAAATAAAAAATATAAAACAAATACACAAATATTTATGTTTTCTATCTGTTTTTATATTAAGTAAAACTAGACACATATTAACGTAGATTATTATTTCAATTAAAGTGCAAGGAATACTAATTATATTAATTAGCTCTGCGTTCGGATTCATTAAAATATTCATTATCTTTTGTATTGTATTCATAGTAATTTATAACCTCCAGTAAATTGTTTTTGTATTTAGGACCAATAGGACAAACGTCATTATTATAAAGATATATATAATTTTTTATAGTATCTATAGTATTAATACAGTCAATGTTAACAATATAAGATTTATGACACCTTACAAAATTTCTAGGTAATGTTTTTTCTATTTTATTAAAAGCAATATATGATGAATAATCTTGGAATTGTGTATGATAAGTAAGCTTCATATTATCTTTTTTAATATAAAGTACATCATTTTCTCTAATTAACATCTGGGAATTACCGACTTTAATAAAATTTGATACATTTGATTTTATGTCTTCAAATAACCTAGATATAGTTAACTCAAGTCTTTCAGAAACAAAAGGTTTTGGAATATAATCAAAGGTTTTGTATTTGTATGCCACCAGAGCATATTCTAAATGACCTGTAATAAAAATTATATATATATTTTTGTTCTTCTTTCGTATTTGTTCAGCAATATCCAAACCAGTTAACTTATTTTTCAAATTTATATCAAGAAATAACACATCAATATTATTCTCGTTTAAATAATCAAATAAGTCAGCTGCATTATCACAAGTATAGGTGATTTTTGCATTATAGTCATTCTGAAGAAAAATATTTTCCAGCATCTGTGATAATTTGTCTAAAATGTTTTTATTATCATCGCACAAAACAAAATTTAACATATCTTCATCTCCTAAATAATATATATTAATATAAAGAATAATATTGAATTGACAATAATAGACAAAAAAATATCTAATTAGACGATTACCTATATTTTCCAATAATAAATACAATATAATCTAAAAATTTGATAATGTCAATATAAAAAAATAATATTGGAGGTCCAAAATGATAAAAGTTTTTGACAAAAAATTACTTTTTTCGATATGCGGAATAATTTTAATTTTTTTACTTATTTTTACAATTTATATGGAAAATCAAGTTACTTATACAAATGGAGATGCTTTAAGCAATAAGAAAATTGGATGGGGAATAAAAAGAGAAAAAGACCATAAAAGACCAGACGTAGGAAAAGAAAATGCTGAACTAATGGAAAAATACGATGGTATATATATAGGAAATGAAGAGAAGAAGTATATATATTTAACATTTGACGAAGGATACGAAGCAGGATATACAGAACAAATTCTAGATGTTTTAAAAGAAAATGATGTAAAAGCTACATTTTTCATAACAGCACATTACCTAAATACAGCAGAAGATTTAGTAAAAAGGATGATTGATGAGGGCCATATAGTAGGAAATCATACAGTGAACCATAAAAGTCTCCCTGATATTTCTAATGAAGAAATAAAAGATGAAGTTATGAAACTACACCAAGCAATATATGAAAAAACAGGGTATGAAATGAAATATATAAGGCCACCAAAAGGAGAATATAGTGAACGAACTTTAGCTGTAACAAAAGAACTTGGTTATACAAATGTAATGTGGACATTTGGTTATTTAGATTATGATGAAAATGTTCAAAAAGGAACGGAGTATGCTAAAAAAATTGTATTAGATAATCTTCATAATGGAGAAATAATGTTATTACATGGAAACTCAAAAGATAATGCAAATGCTTTAGATAGTATTATTAAGGAAGCAAAAGCAGAAGGATATGAATTTAAATCACTTGATGAATTTGAAAGATAGGAGTGATAAAAATAAAAAATACAAGAAATAAAATCGAAAAATTACTAGAGATTCCGGCAGAAGTAACTACTAATATACCAAAAATAACATTAATAGGTTTTAATCAGTTAATGATTGAAAATTATATGGGAGTTATTGAATATGAAGAGTATTTAGTAAAAATAAATAGTTCTATTGGAATAATAATAATAGAAGGGAATAAAATGAATTTAAATCAAATAAATGAAAATGATGTGTTAATTAGTGGAGCAATTTCTAAAATATATCTTGAAAGTACAGAGGAGGAATAAGAAGACGTGAGTATAAAAAAGATAGAAGGCTATTTAAATGGATTTGTAAATATACATGTAGAAGGTTATTTTATAGAACGTTTTATTAATATGTGTAGAATACAAAAAATATACTTATGGAATATAGCAAAGAAAAATGATATCTACTTAACTGTTAACATTGGGCTTAAAGATTTTAAAAAAATAAGAAAAATAGCTAAAAAAACTAAATGCAAAGTGGGCATTGACCGAAAAAAAGGAGTGCCCTTTTTTTTACATAAATATAAGAAGAGAAAGTTCTTTTTGGCAATGTTTTTAATAATTATATTAGCTTTATTTATATTATCAAAATTTATTTGGAACATAGAAATAAATATAACAGGAGACGATTTAACAGAAGATGAAATACTAAGTTCTTTAAATGAAAATGGACTATACATAGGTGAAAGTAAAAGAGATATAGATATAAAAGAAATTGTTAATAATATAAGATTAGCAAGAAGTGATATAGCTTGGATAGGAATAGAATTAAAAGGAACTAATGCAATAGTAGAAGTTGTAGAGGCAGAAGAAAAACCAGAAATTATAGCTCAAGATGAATATTGTAATATTGTATCAGATAAAGAAGGGAAAATTGTAAAAATAAATGCTAACACAGGAACTGCAATGGTAAAACCTGGAGATGTCGTAAAAGAGGGGACTTTGCTAATTGGTGGCTGGATGGAAGGAAAGTATACTGGAACCAGATTTGTTAGGGCTACAGGAGAAATAGAGGCTGTAGTATGGTACACTGAAAAAGAAACTGTAAACTTTAAAGAGACTAAAGTGGAAAAAACAGGAAATATGGAGAAAAAATATGCAATAAATATAAATAATTTTAGAATAAATTTCTATAAAAGGCTTTCAAATTTCGAAAAATATGATACAATATATGCAACTAAAAAATTAAAATTATTTTCAAATTTCTATATACCCGTAGAGTTAATCGAATGTAATAATTCTGAAATAAAAGAGTATGAAATTAACTATAGCGAGGAAGAGGCAAAGGAAGAAGCAAAAAGAAGAGCTGAAGAAAAGTTAAACCAAAAAATAACAAATAAGGACAATATAAATAATGTAACAGTAAATTATACAATAAAAGATGATGCAGTGGAGGCAGAGGTAACATATGAAGTCTTTGAAAATATAGGAACTAATGAAAAAATAGTATTTTGAAAGGATGATAAACATGGAGCAAAGAAGTCTTAGAGTAGTTAGCACAAATAAAAATTTTTTCACAAAATTAACAAATACTATAAGTAGATTATTAATACCAACTAAATTAGGTATTAATGGAATAATGATTTCTATAAAAAGAAGTAGTTTAGTAAAAGCATTTGAAGCATATAAAAACGAAAACAAGGACGAAGCTAAAAAGGAAAATTTGTCTAAAAAATATGAAGATGCATACACTTTATATTTAGAAGCAATAGATAAATATATAATGGACTCGATTTATAAAAAGGTAAAGAATGGTACAGCTACAGAATTCGAAAAGGATGCACTTTCAAACTATTATGAGGTGATTCACTTAAAACAAACAGAATACTTGGAGTATAAATACAAAAAACAACAATATCTATTACAGTTAGATTATCAAACATTAAAATCAGAAGAAAACAAGATAATTCCTAAATACGAAAGATTCTATAGTGTAAAAATAGAACAATTATATAAGGGGGTTTTAAAACACTATTCTATTCAACTTGCAGATAATTTAACATATCAAGATAAAAATATTATATATGATAAAATATTTACTCTATTAGAAGATTATATAACAGAAGTACTACCATTAAAACTTAAATTAGATGATAGTAATATGTATAAAAACATAATTTCACAATATGAAAAATTTGATAGATTTACAGTTGGAAAGTTGGATGTTAAAGATACTATAGAAAAGAGAATGATTTTATTAGGAATAAGTAGACAATTATTTACACATAGTTTGCCACTAGTTGTTGCAGAACAATGCTATGTAAAAATATTAAAAGATTTAAGACAAATTATTATTTCTACCAAAATAGCAAGTAAGAAAGAAGCAGCATATAAATTGTTAATAGAGTTAATAGAAGACTATAATATTAGACTTCTTTCTACTAAAATCTATTGGGACAAACCATCAGATAGAGAAGAATACAAATTATTCTGGAATGAATATAAAAAATTACAAAAAAGTAAAGAGGAAGATATAGAAAAATACGAGAAACAAAAAGAAGTATTATTTATAAAAGCAGATTTGAAAAAGCTACAAGCAGCTAGAAGAGATTATTCAAAAATAGTAGATTTTTATAAAGCTAAACTAGTAGAATTAGGGGCAATGAGAGAAATAAAAAATAAATGTAAAACTTCAGAAAAAATATATTCAAGAATCAAAAGACAAGAAAAAAAAGAGATTGGGTAAATAAACAGAAAGGATATAGAAAATGAAGTATACAGATATAGAATATTTAAATGTGGAGCCTAATGATATATATTCAAACTTAACTGAAAAAGTTATAAATAAATGTTTCGAAACAGAAAATTTAACAGATAAAAATATAACTATAAGTATTATTTTTACAACACCAATCGATATACAAGCATATAATAAAGAATATAGGAATATAGATAGAGCAACAGATGTTTTATCTTTTCCTATGTTCGAAAAAGATGAAGTAGAAAAATTACAAAATGAAAAAAGCATCGTGCCAGAAGTATTAGGAGATATTATTATTAATTTAAGTCAAGTTAAAATGCAAGCTGATGAATATGGTCATAGTTTTGAAAGAGAATTAGCTTATATGCTAGTACATGGTTTTTATCATTTAATGGGGTATGACCACATAAAAGAAGACGATAAAAAAGTAATGAGGGAAAAAGAAGAACAAGTACTAAAAGATTTAAATATTAATAGGGAGTAATTATGGACAAAAAGAAAGATAGCAGATTATATAATAAAAATTTTATAGAAGCATGGAAAAATGCTTTTTCTGGTATAGCACATGGCTTTAAAACTCAAAGAAATTTAAAAATTCAGTTAGTAGCAGGAATTGTTGTAATAATACTAGGAATCATATTGAAAATAAGTAATGCAGAATGGGCAATATTAATGCTTTCTGTATTTTTAGTTCTAGGAACAGAAATGATGAATACTGCAGTAGAGGCAGTAGTTGATTTATGTACAGAGGAATATCATGAAAAAGCGAAAATAGCAAAAGATGTAGCAGCAGGGGCTGTTGTTTTAACAGCTTTAAATGCTGTAATAGTTTCTTATTTTTTATTTGCAGATAAAATTGTTCAATTATTTGAATAGTAGATAAGAGAGGAATAAAATGAGTAGTAAAGGGAAAAGAACCAAAACAAAGCACAAAAGTAAAAAAATGCCAATAATTTTTGTAATAATAATTTTAATATTAGCAATAGCAGCAGGACTTTATTATTATTTTTTCGTATATAATCAAGATAAAGAAAATCCAACTGTAGACTTAGGTATAGGTGAAGGATTAAAAGAAGAAGAACCAGAGCAACCTAAAAGTATATTTGAGGGGAACGATAGACCTATAGCAGTTATGATAGATAATCACAAAGGGGCATGGCCACAAGTTGGTTTAAATAGTGCATATAGTGTTTATGAAATAATTGTAGAAGGTGGAGAAACAAGATTAATGGCTCTTTTTAAAGGAGTAGACTTAGAAAAAATAGGACCTGTACGTAGTGCTAGGCATTATTTCTTAGATTATGCATTAGAAAATGATGCAATTTATGTTCATTATGGTTGGAGTCCGAAAGCACAATCAGATATTTCTTCACTAAACGTAGATAATATTAATGGAATAACAGAAAGCTCAGATAGTTTTTGGAGAATAAAACAAAAGTCATCACCACATAATGTGTTAACAAGTATAAAGGACATTTTAGAGATAGCGAAAAATAAGAAATATGATACAACATCGGATAAAGAGAGTGTGCTAAATTATACATTTGATGAAGTCAATTTAGAAGATGGAATAGTTGCAAACACAGTAACTATACCATATTCAGATTTACATACAACAAGCTATAAGTATGATCCAGAAACTAAAAGATATACAAGGTATGCAAGAGGCGAAAAACAAACTGATATGCAAACTGGAGAAGCAATTACTACTAAAAACATAATAGTTACATTTGCTAAAAATACTCCGCTAAAAGATAACGAAAATAAAGATAGACAAGATTTGGATGATGTTGGTACAAACGATGGTTATTATATAACAAATGGTAAAGCTATAAAAATAAAATGTATAAAGAATACTAGAAGTTCTCAAACTATATATAAAGACTTACAAGGAAACGAAATACAAGTAAATGATGGAAATACATTTTTTAATATATGTCCAATAGATAGCAATGTAACTTTTGAATAAGAAATTTGATTATAAATGGTAAAACAAAAGTATTTATAAAGACTAGTTTTATAGCTAGTCTTTTATTAATTCTAAAAGTATGATAAAATATTTTCGAAATAAATTTGATAAGTACTAAGTTTCTACAAAAAAATAATTTTAGATATGTTAATATAGATAAATAGAAAGGAATGAGCAGATGGCAGAGTTTAAATCAGGATTTGTTGCAATTATAGGAAGGACTAATGTTGGTAAATCTACACTTATAAATAAATTGGTAGGAGAAAAAGTTGCAATAACAGTAAATAAATCACAAACAACTAGAACAGCAATAAGAGCAATAGTAAATAGAGAAAATTCACAAATAATTTTTATAGATACTCCGGGGGTACACAAACCAAAAACAAAATTAGGAGAAACAATGCTAGAAACAGCATATGAAATTGCAGAAGATGTAGATATTATTTTATTTATAGTAGATTGTTCAAAAAAAGAAATAACAAAAGGTGATAGAATAATATTAGAAAAAATAAAAGAAATAAATAGAAAAACTATTTTAATACTAAATAAAATTGATTTAATACAAAAAGAAGATATTTTAAAAGTTATAGATATGTATAGGAAAGAATATGAGTTTGAAGAAATAATTCCAATTTCTGCTCTTAATAACAAAGGAGTAACTACTATCTTGGATGCGATAGAAAAAAATCTAAAACCGGGTCCTGCATATTATGACATAGATGAATATACAGATCAAACATCAAGACAATTAGTAGAAGAAGTAATTAGGGAAAAAGCGTTAAAATTTTTAAGCGAAGAAGTACCACATGGAATATATGTAGAAGTAGAAAAAATGAAATTAAGAAATACAACAAAAGGAGAAGAAATTTACGATGTTGATGCAACTATTTATTGCTTAAGAAACTCACATAAGGGAATTATAATAGGCAAAAATGGTGCAATGCTAAAACGTATTGTAACAAGTGCAAGAATGGAACTAGAAAAAATGCTAGGAACAAAATTAAATTTAAAAGTATGGGTGAAAGTAAAAGAAGATTGGCAGGATAAAGATAGCATAGTAAAAAAATTTAAATTCAACTAATTGAATAAAAAAACATAAAATACAAAAGATAATACAAAGGAGATGATTTCATGTTTAAACAAATAGCTTGGAACACCTTTAAAAAAACAGGAAATATAAATACATTCATGGAATTTAAACAATTAAGAGATTTAGAAAAGAAAATAGAGGAAGAAAAGAATGGGAACAATAAAGACAAAAGGAATTATATTAGTTGAACGTAATATGGGTGATTTTGATAAAATGTTAACAATGTTAACACCAGGACTAGGAAAGATTTCTTGTGCTGCCAGGGGAGCGAAAAGATTTAGAAGTTCGCTCCTTGTTGGTAGCCAATTTTTATGTTTTGGAGATTATATATTATATAAAACTAATTCCACATATTATATAAATTCTTGTGAACCGATAGAAATTTTTTATAATATAAGGAAAGATTTAAAAAAACTAGAATATGCATCATTTATTTCTAAAATAATAATCGATGTTACAAATGAAAATGAGAATTCTTATAGAATTTTACAATTATATCTAAATACTTTATATATGATATCTGAAACAGATAAAGAGTTAGAATTTATTTTAGCAATATTTAAAATGAAACTAGTAAGTATATTAGGATTTGCTCCTAATATTAGAATGTGTGGAAATTGCAATAAAACGGAAGACTTAGAATTTTTTAGCTTGAAACAAAATGGATTTAAGTGTAATATATGTGGAAAACAAGATACAAGTTGTATTCATATGAGCAAATCAACAATGCAAGCGATAAAATATATTGTAATGTCACCACCTAAAAAAGTATTTTCGTTTAACATAGGAGAAGATGCTACAAAAGAACTAGAGCTAATAGCTAAATTATACTTAAATGATAAGCTAGAAAAAGATTATAAAATGGAAAATATTTTCTAATAGTGTATAAAAAAACAAAATAAACTTGAAAAAAAGCTTTTTACCATATATAATAAATTTACAACAAAAGAAAGCAAAATAATTGAGAGGAGAGATTTTTATGAATATAAAAGTTGTAGGAAAGGATTTAGAAGTTACAGACGCAATTAGAGATTATTCAGAAAAGAAGATGGAAAAATTAACAAAATATTTAGAGGACTTTGATGGAACAGTTACGATAAAAGTAGAAGGAAATGAACAAATAGCAGAAACAAGAGTTTCTTACCAAGGTATTACATATAAAGCAGTAACAGCACATAAAGACTTATATGCTTCTATAGATAAAAATATAGATATACTAGAAGGACAAATTAGAAAAACAAAAACAAAAAGAGAAAGATTAAACAAAGAAGCAACAATCAGAGCATCTCAAGAAGAAGAACAAACAGAACCAGAAAATGAAATAATAAAAGAATTATATTATGAAATTAAACCAATGACACCAGAAGATGCAAAATTAAAATTACAAGAAAACAAAGGTAACACATTTTTAACATTTGTTAATTTAGAAAATGGTAAAGTAAATGTTATTTATAAGTTAAAAGATAATAAAAATTATGGTTTAATAGAACCAGAAGCATAAATAAAAGGGATTTTAAGAACATACCGGGATTTAGGGACGTTCTTCTAATCCCGTTTTTTGTTTTAAAAATAAAAATAACGGATTCTAGATTTTCTAACATAAAGCATGTTTAAAAATTCTTGAATCCGTTAAAAAACGTTTGAAATGGAAACTATCTATTTAACATTTCGTTTTCATATTTTTGAACCATTTTCTTAACCATGTTTCCACCTATTCTACCAGCGTCTCTTGAAGAGATATCACCATTATATCCTTCTTTTAAGTTAACACCAACTTCAGAAGCTACTTCATATTTGAATTTATCTAAAGCGTTCATTGCTTCAGGAACTAATTTTTTATTTGAATTTGAATATGCCATTTTAAATTTCACCTCCTAGGATTGTAAAAAAATTCGTTGAAAAGTACTTTGCCTTTTCAATATATATGATGTGTAAAACAGAAAAAAATATTCTGGAAAAAATTTGTAAATTAAAAAGATATATATTGTAAAAAAATTGATAATAATATATAGTATTGTAGTGAAAAGTAGAAAGGAATAAAATTATGTATAAATTAATAACAATTGACTTAGATGGAACTTTGCTAAATAGGTATGGAGAAGTTACAGAATATACTAAAAATATAATAAAACAAGTAACGCAAAAAGGAATTTTGGTTGTTTTAGCATCTGGAAGGATTTCGGAGTCAGTTCTTACAATAGCAAAAGAAATAGGTGCAAATAAGTATTATATTTCTGGTAATGGTTCTGTATTATATGATATGAAGAAAAATGAAATTTTATATGAAAATTATTTAAATAAGGAAAAGGTTTTAGAAATAATAGAATTATGCGAAAAAAACAGTATTTATTATAATATTTATACAGAAAGTTCTGTTATAGCTAAATCTCTAAATTATAATGTTGCATTTTATAATTATGAAAATACCAAAAAGAGTAGTGATAAAAAAACAGAGATAAATATAGTAGAAGATGTTTATGACTATGTAAAGAAATTAAATACAAATAAATTTTTAAAAATGACAATATGTGATGAAAGCAAGATTGTATTTTCTAGTATATTAAGAAAGCTAAAGAATATATCAAACATAGATGTTTTAGAGGTTTCTCATATGTCGCAGAAAAAAATAAAAGCTGGGACAAAAGAAATTTCTGTGGGCTATTATTACACAGAAGTTAGTAGTAAGAATGTAGATAAATGGTATGCAATAGAAGAAATTATGAAATTAGAAAATATAGAGCAAGAAGAAGTTATGTCTTTTGGTGACAATAATAATGACATACTTATGATAAAGAATGCAGGACTGGGAATTGCTATGGGACACAGCAATGAACAAGTGAAAAAAGTAGCTAATTTTATAACAAAAACAAATGATGAAGATGGAGTAGCAAAAGCGCTGGAAAATATTGTACTGTAATGTTACTACAATATTACAAAAATATTATATTTAGATTACGAAATGGTTGTATATATTGTTTTAAAAGGTAGAGTGTTGTAAAATAAAATCAGATTATATTGAATTTTAAATATTTAAGGAGGAATAATAAATGGCTTCAAATCCAATGCAAAGACAAAAAAGAGTATCATTTTTATTAGGAATGTTAGTAATGTTAATTATAGCTGCAATAGTAATAGCTTTACTATTTATGCAATTAATTAACTTAAAGAAAGAACAAGATGCAATAAAAGCAGCAGAAAGAACGGTATATGTTGTATCTGAAGATGTTTCTTCTGGTTCTGGAATACAAATTACTGCAATAGAGGGAGACACATCAAGAGAACCTAATGTAACAGAAGATGTTGCAGATGCTTCAGTTGTTCCAGAGAACATAGCAACTTCAGCTGATTTTTATTCTGATGAAGGTCAAACACAAGCAAGAGCAGATTTAGTAGCAAAGATAGACTTAAAAGCTGGAACAATTTTAACAAAAGACATGTTAACAACAAGTTCAGAACAAGTTACAAATGATTTAAGAAAGCAAGAATATAATATGTTATCATTACCAACAGATTTAGTTGATGGTGATTTCGTAGATGTTCGTATACGTTTTGGAAATGGACAAGATTACATAGTTGTTTCTAAGAAACAAGTATCAATTCCAGAAATTGCAGGAGCACCAGCAGAAGGGGTAATAAATATAAACTTATCAGAAGATGAATCAATTGCAATGTCAAGTGCAATTATAGAACTTTACCAGTTAAAAGCAGTAGAAATGTATGTATCAAGATATACAGATCCAGGAATGCAAGTGGCTGCAACACCAACATATCCAGTAAGTGCAGAAGCACTAAACCTAATGGATTCAAATCCAAACATAGTAGACGAAGCAAAACAAGCTATAGCAAGCAGATATAATCGTAATTTAAGAGAAAATTATATTAATGGACAAATAAATAGTGTTGATGGAGACGAAAGAAAGTCTAACCTAGAGTCTTCTGTAGAACAACATATTACACAACAAAAAGAATTAAGACAACAATATTTACAATCACTTGAAGATGCAGCTGCAGCAGCAGACGCAGCTGCTACAAGTACAACAACTAATACAACAAGTACAGGAACAAGTAATTAATTATAATTAGGAGGAAACATGGAAAAAGTAGGATTTGTAGGAGCTTTTGATAAAACTGATTTGTTAATTTATATTGCTAAAATTCTAACTGTATTAGGAAAGAGAGTATTAATAGCAGATGCAACGATTACACAAAAGGCGAAATATGTTGTACCTGCATTAAATCCTACTTTGTCTTATATAACAGAATTCGAAGAAATAGACATTGCAGTTGGATTTAAAAATATAGAAGGAATAGCAGAGTATACAAATAGAACTGTAGATACGTTAGAATATGATTATATATTATTAGATATAGATAATGCAGAAAGTGCAATGAACTTTGGAATAGATAAAGCAGTGCAAAATTTCTTTGTAACATCTTTCGATACATATGATATAAGAAGAGGGTTGGAAATTTTAAATGAATTTCCAACTCCAATAAAAATGACAAAAATATTATTTTCAAAAGAAGTTACAAAAGAGGATGATGATTATTTAAATTACTTATCATTAGGCTCAAAAGTTATGTGGGAAGATGATAGAATATATTTCCCTTTAGAAATGGGAGATAAAACAGCAATTATAGATAACCAAAAAGTATCAAAAGTTAGATTCGAAAATTTAACTAGTATGTATAAAGATGGAATGGAATTTGTAGTTGCTAAAATAGACCCAAAACTTCAAGGACCAACAGTAAGAAAAATAATGAAAGAAATTTAAGCTTAGAAGGAGAGTAAAATGGCTATAATATCTTTTTGGACAGAAGACGATAAAGAAACAGGACAAACATCAACAGCAATTGCTGTGGCTACCCAAATGGCAATACAACACAATAAGAAAGTATTACTAATTTCCACATATGAAAATAATAAAGAAATAGAAGCTGCATATTTAAAGCCACAAGCACAAAAAACGAATTTATTATCTTTATTAAATTTAACAAAAAAATCAGTAGGAATTGAATCTGGAGTTACAGGTCTAATGAAAATTGAAGGAAGCAATAAATTATCTCCAGAATTAATAAAGGACTACACAGGTATAATTTTTAAAGATAGATTAGAAGTATTATCTGGATACGATGGAGTAGAAACACCTACGATAGATGCGTTTTATGTATCTTTAATAAAAAAAGCAAGCATGGTATATGATATTGTACTTGTCGATTTAAAAAAAGGAATAAATCAATTATCACAAGATATATTAACAGTTTCTGATGTTATTGTTTATGGAATGACTCAAAAACGTCACTCTATCGAAAAATATGCGACATCCAGAAAAGATGGATATACTTCAAAAATGTATAATATTGTCGGTTATATTGGAAGATATGATAAATTTTCTAAATATACGCAAAAAAATATTATAAGATCTATAAAAACAAAAGACTCATTATTTCCAATAGTTTATAATACATTATTTTCTGATGCATGCGATGAAGGTTTAGTTGTAGACTATTTCTTAAAAATGCAAACAATATCGGACAAAGATAGAAATGCAAAGTTTTTAAATAATGTAAAAGATTTAATACAAGGAATTTTATATAAGATAGATGAAATGCAAATGATGAGATAAGTTAAGGAAGGAGTTTCAAAAAATGATTCTTAATATTGTATTAATATTAGCTGTTGCCTTAGTATTTGTATATTTAGTTTATAGAAATATACAAAAGAAAAAGAATGCGGAAGTAGAAAAATTAGTAGATGTTGATGATCAAACATATACTTTACAAAAGATGACAGATTACATTAAGAAAAGACTTGATGAAATCACAAAAATAAATTTATATGATTTAGGGCTAACAGAAGAAGAATTAAAAAGAAGAAAGAATAAAAAGTATGAATTAAAAAAGGCTTTGAAAGGCTGTACATATGGAGATGTTAATGATAAGAAATATGTAAAAGAATTAATCTATGATATTCTTTCAAAAGAGTATGGAGTAGATGAAACTAATATATCAAAGTCAATTCCTTTTGATATTCCTTCATTACTTACCCCACAAGACAAATTTGACATAATTATATATATGTATAAAAAAGAATTTGGCTATGAGGCTTTAACAGAGTTAATAAAGAAATATGAATTAGATACATTAAAATATGTGGCAGGAGATGCTAAGCCTTGTTATGTAATAACAGAGGATGAAATAAATGATATTTTCGAAAGAGAAGGTTTTGTGCTTACTTTCTCAGACAAATTAAATATTGTTGTACAAAGAATATATCAACACTATAAAGGATACAGCTCTATAGATGAAGTAAGAGACATGAACATAGATGGTGTATCTGGAGGTGTATCTGGACTTCCAGAGAGTTTCTTAAGCCAAGTTGCACAAACAGATGGAGATTATTTAAATGAAGTCATGGAGCACAAAGTACCACGTGCGTGTGATAGTATTTGGATATTCTTCCAAGGTAAATCTATTCGTTTAGCTTTCCTTTCTTTTGGCTCAGAAGCAGAACTAAAAAGAGTTTGCCAAAATATATATAAATATAATAACCCTGGACAATTATCAGATACAAATGGTTATAAGATTAACGAAATGAAAGATGGTTCTCGTGTCGTTGTTGTTAGACCAAGTTTCTCTGAAACATGGGCATTCTTTGTAAGAAAATTCGACGTAAAACGTGCAACTCTAGAACAATTAATTACAATACCTGGAAAAGATGATGCAATAGCATTATTAAAATATTTAGTAAAAGGAGCTCGTATAATTTCGCTTACTGGTGAGCAAGGTTGTGGTAAAACAACAATGCTTATGGGTATGATAGAAAATATTTATGAAACAATGAACATAAGGGTTCAGGAAACTGCATTCGAGCTTCACTTAAGAAAAATATATCCTACAAGAAATATTTTAACATTTAGAGAGACAGAAACAATTTCTGGACAAGAGGGATTGGACGTTCAGAAAAAGACTGATGGTTCTGTTAATATCATCGGTGAGGTTGCAACTGACCCTGTTGCATCTTGGATGATTCAAGCAGCTCAAGTTGCTTCTAAATTTACATTGTTTACACACCATGCTAAAACATTCCCAGACCTAGTTACAGCATTAAGAAACTCAATGCTTAGAACTGGTGTGTTCACAAACGAAAAAACAGCAGAAGAACAAGTTGTTCAAGTTTTAAACTTTGACATTCACCTAGTAAAAGACTTTAGAGGTAGAAGATACATAGAAAGAGTTACAGAATGTATACCTGTAGAAGAAAAGAATGAATATACATTTGATTTTAGAAATGAAAAAACATTAGAAGGAAAATTTGAGAAATTCTTTGATAATGCAACACATTATTTTACTAAAATAACAAATAAACAATTATATACATATAGAAACATTATGGAATATCATGATGGTGAATATGTTATAACAAATAAAATTACAGACCATAACATACAAGAAATGAGACTAAATATGGATGACAAAGATTTAGCAGAATTTGATAAGTTTGTAGAAGACCATTGGGGAACTTCAAAAACAACTTCAACAAATACAGAAGAAATAAAAACTGTTAGAAGAGCAGGAAGACCAAGAAAGACAAAAGAATAATAAGAAAGGGGTGTAAAAACCTTAATGTCAGATGATGTATTATTATATCTACTTATAGGGATAGGTGTTGTTTTTCTAATAATAATCATTGCTTATTTGCAAATTAGAAAAAAAATGCAAAGTTCCCAATACAAACAATTACAGCAATTAAGAAGAGGAACACAGAAATCAGCGTTTTCTGCAGATATTATATTTCAAAGGCTATATTTACAATATAGAAAAATACCACTTATAAAGCGTTATTTGTTAAAACTACGCAGAAGATTGGAAATTTTAAATATAGATGATGAATATTTAACAAGAAAACAAGCTTCACAAATATTAACAAAAGGTTTATTAATTGTTATACCTCTTACTATTGTTATTATATGGCTTACGTACAGTAATGTACTGCTATTAGGAATTTTAATAATCTTTGAAATATTCATAATGGACAGCATGATAGATGGAATGGTCGATAAAATCGATAACAATTTGTTAAAGCAACAGATCAATTTCTTTGGAGAAATAAGACATGCTTACCACGAATTTAATATGGTAGAAGAAGCTATATATCAAACTGCACAAGATAACGAACTAGAAGTATCTAGACAAGCAGAAAAAATCTATGAAATACTAATTTCTGATGATCCAGAAATGGAATTAGAAAAATACTATGATGTAGCACCAAATAGTTATTTAAAGGAGTTTGCAGGAATTTCTTATCTAACAAAAGAATATGGTGATAGAAAACAAAATGGAGCTTCTTTATATCTAAAGAACTTAAATAACATAACACAAGAAATGCAACTTGAAATATTAAAAAGAGATAAATTAGATTACGTTTTTCAGAGTTTATCTGTAATTTCTATCGTGCCAATGCTATTTTTGGAAATGATAAAGAACTGGTCTGTTAGCCAATTCGCATTTACAAAAAGCTTTTATATGGGAAAAGCTGGTATGATAGTGCAAATTTTAGTAATAGTTTTAACATTTATATGTTATACACTTACTAGAAAATTAAAAGATAATGGTTCAGTTAATACAAAAACGCAAAACACAGAAAATCCATGGCAAGAAAAATTATATAGAAAGAAACCAATTAAGAAATTTGTTGATTTATTTATTCCTAAAGAAGGAACAAGAGATTATAGAAAACAAAAAGAATTATTAAAAGATGCAGCGTCACCACTTAAACTTTCTTGGGTGTATGTAAATAGAATTGTATTATTTATAGTTGTATTTATAGCATCAATAATAATTATGATATACTTACATAAATTGCAAGTTGATTATATATATACAGAGCCAACTACTGATTATGATTTGATGGGGGCTATGGATGAAACCGATGAACAAAAAGCAATGGAAACTACACAAATAGATAATGTGTTCTTAGATATGTTTAGAGGAAATTTAAAAGCTACTCAAGATGATATATTACGTGCAATGAAAAGATCTAAATATTATGAAGGGGCTACAGATGATACATTAGCAACAGACTCTGAAAGAGTTTATGGAAAACTGCAGACAGTTAATGGAGAATATCTAAAATGGTTTGAAATATTAATTGGATTAGTATTTGGACTGATTGGATATGCTTTCCCAATATTACTTTTAATATTCCAAAAGAAAATGAGACAAATGGAAATGGAAAACGAAGTAATGCAGTTCCAGACAATTATATTAATGCTTATGAGAATTGAAAGAGTAAATGTTGAAATGATTCTAGAATGGTTAGAAAGGTATTCCAATATATTTAAAGAACCAATTAGTAAATGTGTTAATAACTATGAAGCTGGAGCGTGGGAGGCTTTAGAGCAATTAAAGGAAGATATATCATATCAAGATATGATAAGAATTGTAGAAAGTCTTCAAGCAGCAGTAGAAAAAATACCAATTGTTGAAGCATTTGATGAACTAGATACAGAAAGAGATTATTATCAAGCTAAGAGAAAAGAATCTAATGATAGATTAATATCTAGCAAAGGTTTAATTGGAAAAGGTATAGGTTTTGCGCCTATGGTATGTATGTTTGTTGGATATTTGATTATCCCATTAGTATTTATAGGACTAACAAGTATGTCAAGTTCATTCTCTACAATGTCTTCAATGTAAATGAAAAGGAGTATAGTGTATGGAAAATGCAGCAAAAGCGTTATCAATTGCTGGGGGAATCCTAATTGCAGTTATGCTTGCAGTATTAGTATATTATGTATTTACTCATTGGGGAGAAAGTCAAAGAATTAAACAAGAAGATGTTGAAGTTCAAAAAGTAGAAGATTTTAATAAAAGTTACTTATCATACGAAAAAGTTTTATATGGTAGTGAATTATTAGGTCTTGTAAATAAAATGAGTGATTATAATATTAGTGATGATGTAAAATATTCTGGATATAGTAAAATGAATTTAAGTATGAAAATTACAGACAAAACAACCGGAAATTTATTTTCAAATGGGACTTATTCTTTATCAAGTATAAGTAATGCGATTAATACTGTTATGAATAATACAGTGAATTCAAGTAAATATAAAGGACAGATTTCTGATTCACAATGGGAATATTTAGCAAAATCAAGTACAAGTACGAAATTTGATGATTTATGTACAGAACTAAAAATTCCAAGTTCTATAAATAGAGAACAATTAAAGGCTGATGCAGCAGAATATTATAAATATGTTCAATTTAAAAGAAAAAAATTCAAACATATAGGAACAGAGTTTTCAAATGATGGTAGAGTAAGTAAGATGTCATTTGAAGAAACCAACTAATTTAGCAAAGGAGGGCAACTAATTTATGGAGAATGCATCAAAAGCACTTATAATAGCAGGTGGAATGTTAATAGCTATAATGGTTGCCTCACTATTTGTATATTTGTTTACTACTTATGGGAATTATGCAGAAAATATGTATGATAGAATAAACCAAAGACAAATAACAGAAGCAAATAATGAATATACAAAATACGAAGGAGCTTCAGATAATACAATTTATGATGTTGTTACTGTTGCTAACAAAGCTAAAGACCATAATACTTCATTAGAGCTTACAGCTGGTGAACGTGGATATATTAGAGTCGGAATATCCGGAGAAAACTCGAATATACAAGAATTAAATAATGAAAAGATTAATGAGTTATTGCAAAAATATGCAGATGAAACTAGATTTAACTGTAGTGTAGCAGAAACAACAGATGGGCTAATAAGTAGTGTTATATTTACGAAAAGATAACAAAATTTTACAATTTTATTATATATAAAATTATTTACAAAACTTGTAGAATAATGGTATAATAGTAGAAAGGGTGCAAATGAAAAAAACAATTATAGTAATTTGTGTTATAGTAATTTGTATACTTATATCAATTACATATGCATATTCAATGTATAAAAGCGACTTTAATAAAGTGCAAAAATTTAATAATGAGTTTTCAAAATATGTAGAACAAGAATTTTCTGGAACAGATCTTGCAACTATTATAAATTTAGCAATAGATAATAACGAAAAATACAAGATTGCAAAAGATGGGACAGGTAAATATCAAGAAGATGATATGTATTCTGTAAGAGTAGATGTATATATGACAGATACAGAAAAAACATATAGTATGGAAACTTTAAGCGCAGGAGAAATTTCAAATTTAGTAAATAACTATAGCAATATACAATTTAAATGTACAAAGGTAGAATATCATAAGAAAAGCAAAAGAGTAAGCTATTTATATATTGAACAAATATCTTAAATTTAGTTAATAAGGTTTAAAATATATATTAAAAAAAACAAAGGAGGAATTTATTATGGAGAATGCATCAAAAGCATTAATCATAGCAGGAGCAATATTACTTGCAATTTTAATTATAGCACTAGGAGTTTTTATTTTTAACAAAGCAAAAAGTGCAACAAATATGGATGACTTATCAAACCAACAAGTAGAGGCACATAACTCTACATTCCAAAATTATGAGGGTACAATAAATGGTACACAAGCTAAAGTATTGATAGATGCAATAAGAAATAACAATCAACAAATGCCAGATTTAGGAGATATTGAAATTCAAAGTGGAAAAGCAGGTACTGTAACAGTTTCAAATACAAAGGCAACAGCAGATTTAACAAAATTAAAAAATGCATTTCAACCAACAGAACAATACGAAGTTTCAATTACAGACTATCAAACTACAGATGGACAATATAAAGGTTATGTTACAAAAATGACTATTGCAGAAAAATAATAATTAATAAGGAGGAGTAATCATGGAGAATGCAGTAGAAGCATTAAAAATGGCAGGTTTTATGCTATTATTTATAATTGCACTATCAATCACCATGATTACTCTTACACAAGCTAAAACAACAGCAGATAGCTTAGTAAAAAACCAAGATAGACAACAATCTTATCAATATATAGAAGTTACTGGGGATTTATCTAAATCACTTTCTAGAACAGTTACTTTAGCAGATATAATTCCAACATTGTATAGATATGCACAAGAAGATTATGCTGTACAATTTTATACATCAAGTGGCAGTCCATTATATATATACAAAAGTGGACAAATAAAAAATGGCGTACCTGTTAAAAAGAATGATTTAGACCTAGATACAGAACATTGGATAGAAAACGGGGAAACCAGATATGAAGATTGGAGAGGAAATACCACTAAGATAAAGCAACATGTAGATGATGTAGTAGAATATTTATTAGCAAATTATAAAAATAGTAATTTCGAAGAAAAATTAGGAACAACTGAAGATTATGAAGAAAGTCAAGATACCAATGAATTAGTTCCAGATATAAATAAACAATATAAAAGAATAATAACATACACATTAAAATAATAAAGAAGGGAAATAGGAGGTAATGTAAAATGGGAGATACAGTAGTTACGATTTTAGCTATAGTATTAGCAGCTGTATTAATGTTTATTTTTCCCTTAATGTCAGTTGCTGATCGTAGTGATGATGTTTCGCAATTATCTGTACAAAATAGTACAACTACATTTGTAGACAATATTCGTTCTACAGGAAGAATAACATTAGCAGATTACAATAAGTTTGCACAAGAAATTAATGCAACAGGAAATACATATGATATAGAAATAGAAGTAAAAGTATTAGATGAAAATCCTGGTAAGAAAACAGCACAAACAGCTTATGAAAAAATAGGTGAGAATGTTTATTACACAGAATATACTACACAAATTATGGAAGACTTAAATGATGCAAGTAATAATAATACTAAATACTTAAAAGAAGGAGATATTGTATCTGTTAGTGTAAAAAATACAAACACAACAATTTCTCAATTATTAAGAAACTTCTTCTATAGAGTAACAGGAAATGATTCATCAACAATAGGAGCATCAAACGGAGGAATTGTTACTGTTAATGGAAGAAATTAGATAAAAAAGAAATAAGGGGTGTCTTGTAACAAAACACCTTTTTCTTTTATTATACAAGAAATATTAAGTGATATTTCTTGTATAATAAAAGAGTTACAAAAGTAAAGAAAGGAATTAAGATGAAATTACAAAGCTGGATAGTAATATTTGCTATTATTGTTATACCAATAGTATTAGTAATGTCTTTATATATTCAAGTACAGATAAATTACGTTAATTTACAAGGAAACTATGATACTGTATTAAATAATGCAACTTATGATGCAATAAAAGCATTTCAAATAAACGAATTAAATAGTACAACACAAAATATAGCTCAAGAAAAAATAAGAGATGTTGAAGCTTCTGTAACAACATTTTATAATTCTTTAGCTACAAATTTTGGACAAAGTGGATATTCAGAAGAAGAATTAAAAAGTTTTGTACCTGCATTGGTATATACGTTATATGATGGTTACTATATATATACGAAATATAATAATGTAGTAACAGAGAGTAATACGATTAATTTAGGCTCAACTCAATCAGAAACAGGTTTAAAACCTTATGTGTATTATTCTGCAAGGTATAAAAAAGGAAATAAAGATGTTGTAATAAACTATACATTAGATAATTATATAACTGTATTTTATAATAATGGATCAAGTACCTACGAAACATATTCAGGCTTTTTAATAGATACCTCAAAAACAAATGCGGCAGGGACAACTTATGATGGAATTAATATTGATAACGAAGCATTATCAGAAGTTAATCGAACTTCTTTTGAGGCAAATCAAACAAATCCACAAAAAATTAATTACAAATATTTTACAAATAATAATGGCAGAAGAGAAAAAGCATATTGGGATGGAAGTAAATGGTATAAATATAATGTTGATGGAACGATAAATACAGTAGATGAAGCTATGTTAGCTCAGTTAGGAAGGAATTACCAAAGAGATACAAGTGCACAAGAATATTTAAAAGAAGCATATGCATTTACTAATCAAATGAAAAGTATTATAGGGGATATTACACTTGGAGATATAGTAGATGTAAACAAAGAAGATTTAGGAATTACAGGAGATATAGGAAATCAAAGTATAATGGATTTTAATACTTTTGCACAGCATAAACAACAAGTTATAAGAAATTCTATAAATACTAATTTAAGAGCGACAATTGCTAAATTTAATGAGAATTCTACATATCCAGCAAAAATGCCAACACTTACAGAAAATGAATGGAGTATGATTTTAAGTAATACTTGTTTAATATCTTTTATGCAAGGACAAAATATAGGTAATGGATATTACATGGGATATAGTATTGTAACAAATAACAAAAATAGAGAATTTGTTGATCCTAAATTAATATATATACTAGACCAAGATAAAAACCAGTACCATGATGTTAGACATTTTAGTGCAAGTTTATCTGGAAATATAATAGGTTATAGGAATACAGATTTTGAGGCACAGAGTTTTGTTTCAAACGATAGTACTACTAAAAATTATTATCCACATGGTTCTGCAACAGCAGACTATGCATGTATAGTAACATCTTCAGAAATCACATCATCAAATGGTAGTACTTCAGCAGATAATGCATCAGGAAATCGTTTAACAGATTTGGATACTATTTTGGATTCTGCACCAGCTAATATTAGAAAAGCATATTATACTGCACTATTTAGAGAACGATATAATTCATATAAGAGTTTAGCTTTAAGTGGCATATAAAAATAGATACTTTTATAGTATCTATTTTTTTGCCTGCTTTTTGAAATAAAGAATCATATACATAATAAAATTTTGAAATGGTAAAATTTTACATGATTTTATAGTAAAACCTTTCTAGTATGAAACTTATAAAAATAGTACAAAATATATACTATAGAGGTTTTATATTATGAAAAATTTAAAAAAAATTTTATTAATTTTAATCTTATTTGTTATATTATTATATGTAAGTAACATTAGCTCTATTCCAAATAATTTAATTTTAATGCAAGGAGAACACTTAAATGTAAAAACATTATTAGGACTAAGTATATCAGATATAAATGGAGAAACAATTGAAGCTGTTAATTCAGACGATACAAAAGTAAGCAATAAGATAGGAAAAGTAGATTTATCTGTAAATTTAGCTGGTTTTTCTGTAAAAGATTTAACATTAAATGTAATACCAAATACGGTTGTAATTCCAAGTGGCGAAACAATAGGACTTAGATTATATACAAGTGGAGTTTTAGTAGTAGGAATGTCAGAAATTCAAGGACAGGATAATAATAATTATACTCCTTATAAAAATTCTGGTATAAAAGAAGGAGATATGATAACTAGGGTAGATGATGAAGCAGTTACTTGTACTTCTGATTTAATTACAAAAGTAAATGAGTCAAATGGAAATACTGTAAAAATAACGTATGTTAGAGATGGAAGTAATTATAATACAGAGATTTTACCAACAAAAACTAGTGATAATGAATACAAATTAGGCCTATGGGTTAGAGATGCTGCTTCTGGAGTTGGAACAATAAGCTTTTATGATCCTAAAACAGGTGAATTTGGAGCATTAGGTCATGGAATATTAGATGTAGATACAGAAGAATTAATAGATATAGCAAGAGGAGATATAGTTACAAGTAAAATAGTATCAATAGTAAAAGGCGAAAAAGGCAAACCTGGAGAATTACAAGGAAGTATCGATAATGGAAAAATAATAGGAGAAGTGTATAAAAATACTAATTTTGGAATTTATGGAAAAATAAATAATTTAGAAATACTAAAACAAGATTCCGATAAGGTAATGGAGGTAAAAACTAGAGATGAGGTAAAAGAAGGAAAAGCATCTATATTATGTACTTTGGATGATAACAAACAAGAAGAATATGAAATTGAAATAGAAAAAGTATATACATCAACAAACAGATCAAATAAGAATATGATAATAAAAGTAACAGACCCAAGACTATTAGAAAAAACAGGAGGAATAATACAAGGAATGAGTGGATCGCCAATAATTCAAGATGGAAAATTTGTAGGAGCTGTTACTCATGTATTCGTTCCTTAATATGAAAAATGGAGAAACACTTGATACAAAAAGGTTTCAGGAATTATAAAGTTTTAAAAAAATACATAATAGACACAATAAAATAGATTTCATTAGTAAATATTGATTAAAAGGTTTTATATAAGTGTAGTTAGAATTTAGAATAAAAAAATAACTATAAGTTAATCCACTTGGCTTATAGTTATTAAAGTATACATAACACTTGAAAATATTGTAAATCTTTGCTATAATATGGGCAAGGGAAAGATGAGTGCAAAAAATGTCGAAAAATATCAAAACTTCATCAAATTCTACAATCTCTATAAATCCTTATTAAAGGAAGGGTATACAAAAGACGAAATACTAATCATTATTGGGAAGGTTCTCAACAGGAACAACGATTAGTTTTTCAGATTCCAAAGCTTTATCAGGCTCTTGATAAAGCTTTTTGTTATCTTTAATTAATTTTGCAAACAAATCAATATGTTCTTTTTTTATTTCTTCATCTTCTTTTAACGCACCAATATTAACCAAAGCTTCTTTTAAAGAAGCATAAGCTTGTGCTGATTCTCCTAACATTTTTAGTTTAGGATCTGATTCGGTAAGCAAATCAATATCAACATTTAAGTAATTACAAATTTTTAAAATAGTGGAAACGTGAGGATAATTATAACCTTTACAGATGTTAGTTATAGTTCCTTTGGTAACACCAATTGCTTTTGCAAGGTCAACCTTTTTAATATCTAATTGATCTAAAAGTTTTTCGAGATTTCTTCCAAAACTAGAATTATATATAGCATTGTTTGATTTATTATCATTATTATCTTTTGACATTAAAAAAACTCCTTTCAGTTAATAGAACTATATATATTTAAGTTTAATTTAAGTTAAATTGAATAAAAAATAACTTAAATGTAGCAACCTAAACTTTATACATTTAATTAACCTTTATATATTATAAAGAAAAAATAAAAAATAATCAAGCTTTTTACAAAAAAATATCAATTTTCTGTACTTTTTTTGTAAAATATCTTGACACTTTTTAATAAGAGTGATATATATTTTATTGAACTTAAGTTTAAATTATAAATGGAGGGGAGAAAAAAGTATGAAAAATGGCTAAAACAAAAGCAAAAGCATATTTTTTTTGGGAAAGTAGTACAGATAATTGATACTAATTTCTATAATATGCAAAATTAAGTATCAATTTATTTTTAAAAATATGGTACAGCAAATTGATACATAAGCAAGACAATTCTATAAAAATAGAATTTTATTTTTAAAAGTAAAGTACAGACAATTGATACAAAAATATGTGAAATTTAAAAAAGTAATAATTTTTATTATAGCGAAATAGGAGAAAACTATGAGCGAATTTGTTAGAAATGAGTTTTTAAGATTTATATATCAATTCATTTTAGATAAGAAATACTCTACAGCAGAAAAGTTAATAGATTTCTTAATCAGTAATGAAAAAGATATAAATTTGGTTAATTGGTATTTAGAATTTAAAGAATTATTATATGGAAGACCATTAATAATTTGTCAAAGAATCAGGGACTATTTAAGATAAGCAAAAGAATTTAGAATATACAAGAGAAAAGGAGAAATTATTATGGCAAAAAAAAGTGGAAAACAAAAAAGGTATTTTTGGTTAAAACTAAAAGAGGATTGGTTTAGTGGGACAACAGAAAAATATCTAAAATCATTACCAGCAGGAGATAGTTTATTAATAACTTATTTAAAAATACAATTAATAAGTTTAAAGACAGAAGGCTTTTTGAAATACGAAAGATTGTTACCATCTGCAGAAGAAGAAATTGCAATGTTAATTGATGAACCAGTTAATAATGTAAGATTATTGATAAATGTATTATTGAAAACAGGAGCTATTGAAAGACTAGATGATAATTCTTTATATTTATTATCATTACAAAATTTAATTGGATCAGAAGGAAGTAGTACAGATAGAGTAAGAAGATTTAGAGAAAGGCAAAAGGCGTTACAATGTAACAATAATCAATTACAAATTGAAGGCAAAATATTGGAAAATTCTGAATTATATGTGGAAAATTCAAAAGCGTTACAATGTAACGATAATGTAACACAAGACGAAAACAGTCAAAATTTGAAATCATTGCAAGATCTGGATTTGAAGGAGCAGTGTTACAATGTAACACCAATGAAACATAATGGTAACGGAGAGAAAGAGAAAGAACTAGAGAAAGAGTTAGAATTAGAGCAAAATGCTACTAAACTAAACCAAACTAAACTAAAGTTTATTTTTAATTATATAAATAAATATGAACTAAAAAAAACATTAGATCTTTCTCATAATCAAGAAGACCAAAAAGAACAAGCTAGAATGTTTTTAGTAATTAATACATTAAAAAGATTAGAATTATTTATTACAAAGGAAAATATATTTGAAATTATGACACCAGAAAAACAACTAGATTTACTTATTCAATATTATGTTATAGATGAATTTTCTAAAAGTCCATATAATTTTTTACTTTATAAATTAAATAGAGAAAATTTTTATTTGAAGTATAAGAAAGCAGAGAAATATATGAGTAAAAATAATCTTGAAGAATTTATAGGATATTTTATTACTTGTTTGCAAGAAGAATTACAAAGCTAATAATATGATTTTATGTTTTTTTATATTTTTAGGAGTTGAAGATGAAACAGATTATTATTCAATTAAAAGCATTAGGAGTGATAAGATTTGTTTTATTTTATCTACTTGTAATATTAGAATTTATATTAAATTTACCTTATATCATTATAAGAAAAATATATTTAATAATAAATTGGGGTTGCAAGAAGTCAGACAGATTTTTTAAAAAAGAACGAATTATATTACTCCTAAAAATAGACTTTACCAGAAGATTTTTATATAAATGTAAAGAAGATTATAAACATTATATAAAAAATATACAAGATTAAATTTTAATACAAAAGAAATTGGAGGAATTGTAATGAAGCAACAAACTTATACTCAAAAGGAGATAAGTATAATGTTTAATAAATCTTTATCTCTATTAGCTCATTACAAAAAAGAACTAATAGAAAAAGGATATATGTATAAAAATGAAAAAGGGAAAAATATAATAAATGCGGAAGGAGCAGAATATTTAAGGCGAAGATTTGCTGAAATAGACCAATCTAAAAGAAAGAATGTGAAAAAAGATAAAATTATATTAGAACAAGAAGTTAAAGCTTTGCAGAAAGAAAAAGAATGGTATAAAGATAAATTAGAAGAATATAAAAATCAAGCAGAAGATTGGAAAAAACAAGCAGAAATTTGGAAAGATGAAAAAAATAAGGAGCAAAAGGATAAAGAAGTTTGGAGAGAAATAGCTTTAAAAAAAGAAAATTTACTAATAGAAAGACAAAAAAATTCATCATTATCTTCCAATGAAAAACCTAATATTTTCAAAAAATTTAATAAAAGGTAGAAAGGGGAAAAAATGAAGGAGCTTGATGGAAAAGGTTGCTTATATGAAAAAAGTGCTTATGTTTGTGGCATATTAAAAATAAAAGACTGTAATAAATGCAAATTTAAAATTTCAAATACAGAAGAAAACTATCAAAAGAAAATAATACAAGTTGAAAAAGATATTGATATGTATAAAGCTAAACATTTCATTTAAAATAGGAGGTCAAAATGGACAAAGTTAGTTTAGAAGATTTTTTATTAAAATATGATTTTAGAATCACTAATGATAGAGATATTCAATTAACGAGAATTGTGAGAATATGTTTAGACACGGTTGGAGAAAATGACTGGATATATTTCGGATTATACTACTTTGATTCAGAAGAAAAAATTCGTAAAAGATTAAGAATGGTTTTAAATGATAAAGTATTAAAACAAAACATATCTAATTATTTTTATGATGAAGCTAGGGGCATATTTAGCATATATTTGGAAGATAGAAATTAGGGAGGATTTAAAATGAATCAGACTAATAATGAATTTTGGGAAAAGATGAGAGAAATTATTAAAGAAGAACTATCAAAAATAGATGTTAGAAAGATGAGTTTTGATAGATGTATAAACAATATAATTGTTATTCTGGAAAATTACAAAACTTTAAAACAATTTACAATACAAGTTGAAAATGTGAAATTTAGTAAAGAGGAAATTGACCAGGCAAAACAAAAAGAACTTGAAAAAATGATGGAAGAAGTTTTTTCGAGTAAAGAGATTTATTTAGAATCCGTATATAAAAAACATTTACAAACTAAACTTTTTTTGAACTTTTTAGAAAGTACATTTAAAGAATACATAAAAGAAACAGAGATTTCTATGAAACCTAAAAGTGAATTAAAAATTGCAATATTATCAGAAGTGTATATGGAAGGCAAGGAAATTAAACAGTTTTTGTATGAACACAACTTGGGATATGGAAGGACATTTTATTACGCAAGGAATGAACTTTACGAGGAATTAGCAGTAAGAGTATTTGGAATTTATGCACTAAAACTATAAGTTAATAGAAACACAAAAGAGAAAGAAGTGATAATATTTGAAATCAATTAGAAAATTACGTCAAAGAGTAAAAAAGAAAGCAACTGATATTACTTATGATGTAAAAGTATCGGTTGCAATTAGAGATAATGGATTATGTGTTAATTGTAAAAACAAAAGAGGAATCGGACAACCTAATGCTCATTTTATAGCTAGACAATTTGGAGGGCTTGGAATTGAAGAAAACATTTTAGAATTGTGTGATGTTTGTCATAAGGAGTTTGATAATGCTACAGGTAAGAAGAAAGTGGAATTAGAACAAAAATATGAAAATTATTTGAAAAGCAAATATTCATATTGGAATAGAAAAATGTTAGTTTTAAGAAGTTGGAAAACCAAAAAATGCAAGTTGTGTAATAAGGAGTTTGGCACAAGATCTGACAAGAAAGATATTTGTAAAATGTGTGAAAATAGTTTAAAGCAAAAACAACTTGCGTGTTCCACTAAAATTTCATCAGAAATTTAGTGGCAGGATAAGAAAAACGGAGGTTTTTCTAGCAACACTTAGAAAGACAAGCTTTCTAGTTCTCTGTTTATAAGCATAATATTAAGAGGATTTAAAGAGGACATACACTTCGGTGTATTTTTTATCAAAGAATCAGGGGGAAATATTGAAAAATGGCTATTTTTATAAAAATATTAATTTTTTTATTACTTTTGGGAATAACATTTGTTTTATATGCTTGTATAGTTGTAGGAAAAAGAAGTATGACACCAAAAGAGCGAGAATACGAAGAACAAGAAGAAATAGAATATATAAAAAAATGCGAAGAAGTAAAAAAACAAAATAAAAAAAACAAATTTAGAGATAAAAAAGATAAAATTATTTATCTTTAAGAAAGTAGGTACAAATGAAAAGTTTAATAATTGCAGAAAAACCAGAACTTGCAAGATCAATAGTAAATGCAATAGATGGGAAGCTTGAAAAAAAAGATGGATACTTTGAAAAAGGAAATTATAGAGTAACGTGGGCTTATGGTCATATTTTAAGATTAAAAACACCAGAAGAATATAATGAAAAAAATAAAAATTGGGATATGAAGAATTTACCAATTTATTTTGAAAATTGGAGCAAAGTTCCTATAGATAAAACCAAGAAACAATTTGGTGTTATAAAAAGACTAATTAATGAATGTGATGAGATTATAAATGCAGGAGATATTGACGAAGAAGGGCAATTGCTAATTGATGAAATAATAGAGTATTGTAAATTCAAAGGAATGGTAAAAAGAATTAAAACATCTGCATTTAATGAAGATTACTTAAAAAAGGCTTTGAAATGTTTAGAACCTAATTCTAAATATGAAACGTGGGGGAAAAGTGCAAATGCAAGAGCAATTGCTGATTATATGGTAGGAATTAATTTAAGCCAATATTTTTCTATATTAAATGGAACAACATTATCGGTAGGAAGAGTGCAAACTCCGACTTTAGGATTAGTTGTAAATAGAGATTTAGCAATTGAAAATCATATTAAAGAAATATATTATGAGGGGTACTCATATATAAATATTAATGGAAATATAGTAAGAACAAAATTAGAACATAAAGATAAAAATTCATTTGAAAATCAAGAAAAATTAAAGCAGGTATTAGATAGCTTTTTAAACCAAAAGTTGCAAGTAAGTATAAAAAAACAAATAAAAAACGAAAATGCACCATTACCATTTAATTTAACGAAATTACAATCTCATATTAGCAAAAAATATAAAATAAAACCAGATGAAACGCTAAAAATCACACAGGATTTAAGAGAAAAATATCACGCTATAACTTATAATAGAAGTGATAGTCAATACTTAAATGAAGAACATTATAAAGAAGCACCAAGAGTTTTAAGAAGAGTTTTAAGCAACATTAATTTAAAGCTTGATTTAGATTATAATGATTTACCACATTCAAAGTGTTTTGATGACAGTAAAGTAACAGCACATCACGGAATAATACCAACAGATGTAAATTTGGATTTAACAAAAATGAGCGAAAAAGAAAAGAATGTATATAAAGAAATAAGTTTATTATATTTAATACAATTTGTTGAGCCAATAAAAAAAGAAATTACATATTTGGAAACAGAAGAACAACGAGGTTATAAATTTAAAGCAAGCTCTACTAAAATTTTAGATGAAGGATTTAGAAAATATTTAGATAAAAGTAACAATGAAGATGAAGAATCTATTTTATCTAAAATGAAGGAGGGCGATTATTTTGGTGTTGTTACAAAGAATGATATTAAAGAAGTAGAAACCAAGCCCCTTGCACGATATACACAAGCAAGCTTGATAGAAGATATGACCAGAATATCAAAATATGTTGATGATCCTGAAATAAAAGAAATTTTAAAACGTAAAGATAAAGACAAAGAAGGAGAAAATGGGAGCATTGGTACAAGTGCAACAAGAGCTAGTATAATTCAAAACCTAATAAAAAGAGGATATATCAAAGAAGAAAATAATAAAGTTATTTCAACAGAATTAGGAAGAGAATACTATAAAATTTTACCAGATGAATGGAAGAAAGCAGATTTAACAGCTAAATGGTGGATAATACAAGAAGAAATAAGAGATGGAAAAGCAAAAGAAAATAAGCTATTAGATTCTATTCTTATTGATATAAAAAACGTATTATCAACAAGTGATGTTTCTAAATTTAAACTTAAAAAAAATTACAAGAATGATAAAACAGTAGTAGGACAATGTCCTAATTGTGGTAAAAACATTATAGAATCGGCAAAATCATTTTATTGTTCTGGATTTAAAGATGGTTGTAAATTTGTTATCTGGAAAATAATAGCAGGAAAAAAAATTTCAAAAACAAATATCGAACAGCTATTAAAAAATGGAATAACAACAGAGATAAAAGGTTTTAAATCTAAATCAGGAAAAAAATTTAATGCAAAATTACAAATAATTAATGGAAAAATAGAATTTATATTTTAATAAAAAAATCCAGGAGAATATATAAATTAGTCTTCTGGATTTTTTAGCCAATTTTTTGCTTCAACATTTTTAAAAACCTCATCATTAAAAAAATCTTTTAATTCTATTCCAAATCCTTCACAAAGATAAAGCAAGTTTTCTAATCTAATAGTTTTTGTTTCTCTACTTAAAAAAAGGGAGATGGTAGAACGGGGAACGCCAGACTTAATGCTAAGATCATAAGTTTTCATATTTTTTTCTTTTAAAAGTTGTTTAATTCTTAATACAATTGCTTCTGATAATTCCATCAAAATATCTCCTCTCATAGATATAATTAAAATAAATTATATCAAAAAAATTCCAACAATCTGTTTGAGCGGTCAAACAAAATAAAGTGAAAAGCTTTATTTTTTAACGATTATATGTTATAATATATGGCTAGGAGGCGAAGTTTTATGGAAAAAAATTTTTATATTCTTCAAATAGAAGAAAATGAAGAATTAGCAATACAAATAGAAAAAATGATAATGGAAAAACACGAATTTGTAACCAAAAGTAAGATTATAAAAAGTGGAGAAGAAGCAATCGAAGAAATACAAAAAAAATTACCAGATTTTATACTTTTAAATCAAAAATTATCTGGAATGACAGGATTGGAAATGCTTGAAAAATGTAATGATTTAAAAATTAAACTTCCTCAAGTTGTGGTAATTGTTGATGAAAATATATCAAGAGAAGTTGAAGATAGATTTTATGAATTAGGGGTAAAATATATATGTAAAAGACCTTTAAATGATATTCAAAAGAGGTTTGTTTTATACTATATTGCAACAAGTTATAAAATGTCAACAAAAATAAAACAAGAAGAACTGTTAAACTTGATTTGTAAACAGACAGAACCTATTTTGAAAAATTTAAAAAATGGTAGAACACCTTATCAAGTAAGTCTTGTTGGATTTATGCTTAAATATTTAATAGAAAATGATTTGGAGTATTCAAAGGAAAGCAAAAAAGAAATATATGAATATCTAAAAAAAAGATATTGCTTAGATGAGCGTATTATTAACGAAATAAGAATGGTAATTGAAGATATTATTGAAGAAAACTATATTGGAAATGAATTAACTAAAAAGGAACAATATGACAATAATAAAGATGACATTCAAGAAAAATTTTTTAATAAATTAAAAGAAAATGTTTTAGAAGATATAATTGCTGAAAGTAACTAGTATAATGTTGCTTATTTTTAGAATTATTACTACTCCTATTTGTAGTTGTAGTAATAGCAATAGAATATTCAAAATATTTCTGACTCATAATATAATAATAAATATTATGAGAGAGGGTTTGAATATGAATTACAAAAAAATTGGTAAAAAGATAGCTGATAAAAGAATATTATTAGGGATTACACAGGAAGAACTAGCAGAAAAAGTTGATTCGTCAGCAAATTATATATCTAATATTGAAACAGGTATAAAAAGTGGTAGTTTGATTTTTTATATTAAAGTCGCAAATGAACTAAATTTGAGTTTGGACTATTTATTTAGTGAAGAACTTCCAAAGATTGACACAAGTAAAGCTACCAATAAAGAAATTACTGAAATAATAGATACATTAAATAAAGATGAAAAACAGATGGCTAATATATTTATTAAAAATATAGTAAAAGGATTAATTGAATTAAGAGAAAAAAAGTAAACATAATTTTTTGCAAAAAAGTTGCAAAATTCTGCAGTATACTTTCAAAAATTCAAGTGTTAAAATATTAATATGAAAAATTATATTTAAAGAAAGCGAGAAAAATAAATCTTCGCTTTCTTTTTTTACAAAGGAGGAAAAGCAATGGCTACTTTACTGGAAAAACACTTGAAGCTAGAAGAAATAAAAAAAATAAGGAACTGGAGGAATGAAGGATATGGATTAGAAAAGATTAAAGAATTAGTAGATAAAACTAATATTACAGATGAAGAAATTGAGCAAATATTTTATGAAAATTCAGAAAAAACGCAAAATGAAGAAAAATTAGATTTATTAGAAACTAACGAAAATAGCAATAAACCAGAACAGCAAACAGAAAGAAACATAGAAAACATAAAAGAACAAAATGAAGCAGAATTTATATATAATAATAGCGAATTTGTTAGTGAAGAAGTTGACGAAGATGAGATAGAAGATCTTGAAGAGATAGAAGAAAACAAGATTGAAATTGAAGAAGAAAATACCATAGATGATATTAAAGTTGAAAATATGGAAAATGAAAAATATGAAATTGTAAAAGACGAAGATTTAGAAGATTTTCCTAATCAACCATTTAAGATGTATTCAGAATCAAGAAAAAATACAATGATTGAAAGTATAAAAATAAATGGAATTATAGAACCAATTGTTGTAAGAAAAACAGAAACTGGAAAATATCAAATATTATCAGGACATAATAGAAGAATTTGTGGAAGAGAAGCAGGATTAAAAGAATTTAGGTGCATTGTGAAAGAAAATATGACAGAAGACGAAGCAAGACTTTATATGGTAGATAGCAATTTGATGGTTCGTGATGTAATGCCTACCGAAAGAGGAAAAGCATTAAGTATTAGAAAAGAATGTTTAAGAAATGAAAAAATTGCTTCTAAAATTGAAAATGAAATAATGCAAGATAATGTAGATAAATTAGATACAATACAACAAAAAATGATTGAAGAAAATCAAATGAGTAATGGTAATATTCAAAGATATATAAGACTTAATTATTTAATACCACAACTTGGAGATATGGTTGACAACAAAGAACTCAATTTAAAAACAGGAGAAAATTTGAGTTTTCTAAGTAAAAAAGAACAAAGAGATATTTCAAATATTATTGAAAAAGAAAATGTAAAAATATCTGAAGGAATGTCGAAGAAAATAAAAAAAGCTTCTGAAAATGGAGAATTGACTAAGGAATTGATGAAACAAATCTTAATTAAAGAAAAGGATAAAAGGCTTGAAATTAGAGTAATATTCTTTGAAGACGAAATACAAAAATATTTTAAAAAAATTAACAATGGTAATGTTACAGCAAAAGATTGCAAGGACTACATTATAGCACTTTTGGAGGAACAGACGATATAAAAAAATACACCGAAGTGTATGTAATCTTTATAATATCTGCATAAATGTTAGTATAACAGAGGAGTAGAAGGCTTGTCCTTCTAACTGTTGACAGGAAAGACACTTCTATCCTTATCCTGCCCTTAATTTCTTTTTGGAAATTAAGGGAACACGAAAGAAAAAGCAAGGAGAGATTAAATTGAATAAACAAATTATTAAAAAAAAAGATGGCAGTAGAACAGAAAAAGTATACGCTGTTGTGCCTAAAACTTTAAAGGAAGCATTAAGAAAATATGTAGCTTCTATAGCAAAAGAAGATAGAAAAGCAACTGAAAGTGAAATTATAAATAGAGCTTTAGAAGAATACCTTGAAATAAAAGCAAATGAGAAAAGTGTAAGTAAATTAGAAACAATGTTGGAAAAAATTATAGATGAAAAGTTAGGTAGAAAATTTGAAAGACATATTGCTTTATTAAGCAAAAGTGCAAAAGCAAGTTTTTCATCAATATTTTTACAAGCTTATGTTTTAGCATATATTTTTAATAGTGAAGATGATCAGCAATTTATAAAAGATAAAATAAATTTAGCAAATAAATTAGGCTATCAGGCAATAAAATCTCCATATTTTGAAGATGACATTACTAGAATATTGCCTAAAGATTTGAATTTTAAAAATTTGATTTAAAGAGGTATTTTATGGAAAATAATTATAAAGAACAACTAAAAAATATATGTAAGAAATATAATTTTAAATATAGAGAATATTCTGAAAATAAAATTTCATTATGTGCAAAGGATATAGAACAACATTGGAAAGATTGGATTACATTGAATTTAGCAACTAAAGATGTAACACTATCAGGAAATACTGACAATTGTAATTTTTGGTTTTGTGATACTAGAAAAGATATGACACCAGATAGAATAATTGAATTTGTTGCAGACATAAATACTATGCTTCGTAAATTTAATAAATCATATATGACTATAAAATCTCTAATAGATCCAGAAGACTGGCAAGAATTAGCGAACATAGAAGACGCTTATAAAGATAATAGGTATGAAGTCAAGTTTGAAGAAATATCATTTTCATCAGACAATTATATATATTTTGTAGTAGAAAAAGAAGAATATGTATTTGATGGATTATTTAGAATACACGATCCTGCAAATGGTAATGATATGACATTGATTAGTATAAGCGAGTGCGTAGCAAAAGAAGATCAAGATTTTTTTAATGCTCATTGGGAAGAAATAGAAAATGAACTTTGCAATTGTGCAAAGGAAAGACAGAATATAACAGAAGAAACAGAAGAAACTTTATAAAAAAGGAAATATTAAATATGGATAAAGATAGATTTAGTGATGGAGTTTTCTTTAAATGGCTTAATCAAAAAGAAATATACAAGAAATATGATAATAAAGGACGATCCAGGAGAATACAAGCTTATTTAGATGAACTACACGAGAATTATATTGCTACAAGACCTGGAACTGATTATGGAGATGATTTTCACGGATTATTTGGATATATTAATGAAAATTCTAATGTTGAGAAAATGGAACTAGAAGATATTAAAAAGTATGTTGCAAATAAAACACTAGATGGAGTTGATATATATAAAACCGTTATTTCATTAAGTGAATCTGACGCAATTCAATATGGATATACAACTAAAAAAGCTTGGAAAAATCTACTTCTTGAAAGAGTACAAGAAATAGGAAAGGAATTTGGAATAAAACCTGAAAATTTAGAATGGACTGCTTCATACCATTCTAAAAAGAATAATCCACATTGTCATTTATTAATATGGAATAAAAATCAGAATTTAGAAATTCAAAAAAAGCCATTTGTTAGGTATAAGCGAATAAGGAAAGCTTTATCTAAAAGTATATTCAAATTAAAATTAAAAAGCTTATATGATATAAAAAATGTTTCTAAAAAAGAAATTGCCAACCTAACAAATGAAGAGTTACTAAAATATAAAGAAGATTTAAAGGAATTTTATAAAAATCCAGATATTACTCTTAGAATCATAGATACAGATGAACAAGAAAAAATTATAATGGAAAATCTAAAAAAATTAGAATTAGATGGATATATTTATATTTGTGATATAGAAAATCCTAGCAATTTTACAGAAATAAGGAAAATAGATATAGATAAATATGAATTTAAAAATTGTGGGGAACAGTCAATTTTATATAGAAAAAATTCTTTTTTGGATACAGTTGAATTTTTAGCAAACTTTTCAAATTTAAAAGTTTTTAATAGCAAAAAAGATTTAGAGAATTATATAGAATTAAAGAATAGAGAACATATTGATGTTGAAAATAACTTAAAAGAAATTATGCCAGATATATTTGGAATACCAATAATATCAAATAAATTTAAAGAACAAAATTTTGACATTATTCTAACTAAAATAACAGAAATGAAAAGTAAATCAAATAATTTTGAGAACGGATATAAATATAAGTATCAAACACCTGAAATAAAAATGTATATTAATGAACTATCAAAACTTATTCTTAATACATCAGAAGACTGTAGAAATGAATTTGATGAATATATAAAAACGTCAATAAATGTTTCAAGAATTATTGCAGATATAAACAATAAGAATGACTATGAAAGAGTAAGGAAAATTGCGGAAAATGAGATGTTTACTAAGATAGGAAATCAGATATTGCAATTTATAAAAGAAGTAAATTTTGATGAATATATAAGAAAAAAAGAAGAGTGGGAGAATAAAAGAATCCAATTTGCAGAAAATCAAGGTATAAAAAAAGCTAATGATGATTTATTTTTAAAAAGAATAGAAAGTCAAAATGCAAGAAAAATGATAACAGATATATTTCAAATGCTATCAGAAGAGAATATATCTCATAATGCTTATTACAATAGAATAAAAAGAGGTACTAATATATCAAGACAAGTAAAAAAGGAAATATATTTAAGAAACAGACTAAAAGGAAATATTGATTGGGGATTAGAAAGATAATTTTTTTTAACAAGAGAGTACAGATAATTGATACAAAAAAGTTTTTTTAAAAACTCGCAATCCCTTATTTTATCTATAAAGTACAGACAATGATTACAAAATGTTTCACAAAGAACATAAATATCAATTTGAGTATAAATTTACAAGAAGGAATAAATATGATTAATATTTTAATTTTCATAATTGCATTATTTGTTTATGAAATTTTACTTAGAATATTTGGTTATTCATACAAAACATTTATTCAAGTAGTGATTAATGCAATTTTAGGTTTAGTTGCATTGTATATATTAAAAATTATTGAAATTCCAGTTCAAATAAATTGGATTTCAGTTATAATTACAGCTTTTTTTGGTTTGCCAGGGGTAGTTGTAATTACCATTTTTTCAAATTGAAGGGAGAATAAAATGATAACTGAAGAAACAAGACTTGAAAGCTACAATAAAATAATTCCAAAGCAACCAGTACGTTATGATCAAATAATTTATATATTAAGGAACAATCCTGAAGGACTAACAGCAAAAGAAATTGCAGTAAAGCTATATGAATTGAAATTGATTCCAAGCACAGAAAGAAATTTTGTTTCTCCTAGATTAACGGAATTACTAAAAAAAGGGAAAGTTCAGACAATTGGAAAAAGAGTTTGTAAATATTCAAACAGAAAGGTTGCAGTATTTAAAATTGTTAAATAAATCACACCAAAGAGGAGAAAATAATGAACAAAAGATTAAGTTTAAAAATAATAGGAATGGTATTAGCATTTTTCATTAGTGTATTTTTATCAAGTTTAATTACCTTTTGTTTAATGCAAATATTTTTAAAACAACCAGAAGAAATTTTAAAAATAGATGTTTTTAGAATTTTGGAAACAGTTGGAGGTTCTAAAGAAAGTATTCAGATTTTTGTATTAACAATTATAAGTTTTATGTTATTTGCAACGTTTTCGATATTCAAATTTTTTAGAACGAAAGATTATCATAGCAAGACGTATAGAGTAACAGACAATATAGAGATTCCAATTCCAGTAGGTCAAAAACAGACACAACACGGTTCTGTTTGGTGGTTAGGAAAAAAAGAATTTAATAAAGTATTTGGAATCAATACAATAGATCCTGAAAATCCAACTATCCAAGCATTATTGAAAAAATCAATTGAAGATAAAGAAATAATAAAAAAATCAGACAATGATGAAAATGTTCAAGTTAGTTTGGACGTTGAACCATTACCAGAAGAATTAAGAAAACCTATATTTGCAAAGGGTGGGTTAGTTGTAGGAAAGAAAGACAGAAAAATTATAAAGCCATATTTAAAGAAGATAAGATTTTTTAGGACTTCAAAATACTTAAAAATTCCATCAATGAAGATAAGAAACGTTGAAGATGTTTATTTCATAGATGATGATTTACATTCACTAACAATAGGAGCAACAAGATCAGGAAAAACAAGAAGTCTAGTGTTACAAAGCATTAATAATACAGCATTAGCAGGCGAAAATATGATAATAAGCGATCCTAAACGGAGAACTTTTTGAATATACTTGCGTGGAATTAAAGAGGTTAGGATATAACGTATTAACTTTAGATTTTAAAACACCACTAAAGAGTTCTAAATATAATTTTTTACAACCTGTAATTGAAGCAATAAAACAAAAAAATACACCAAAAGCAGAAAACTATGCAAGTGATATAGTGCAAAGTCTAGTTGGAGATGTAAAAGGAAATGGAGAAGCAATATGGAATAATGGAGAAAAAGCAGTAATCAGAGCAACTATTATGGCAGTAGTAATGGAAAATATAGATAATCCAAAACTTCAAAATTTGCCTAATGTTTATCACTTCATAGCAGAAATGTGTAAAGAATTAGAAGATAAGACGACTTTAATTGATACATATTTAGATTTTTTGAAAGAAGTTGATAAAACACACCCTGCAATAGCGAGCTTTGCACCTGCACAAATGGCGGCGAGCAAAACAAGAGCTTCATTTTATACTTCTGCACTATCTACACTGAATATTTTTATGGATAGTTATGTAGCAAGTATGATTAGTGAAAATGAAATAGATATAAACAAATTCAATGAAGAAAAAACAGCATTATTTATGATTTTGCCTGATGAAAAAACAACATTCTATGGATTGTGTAGTTTATTTGTAAATCAAGTATATACCAAACTAGTAGAAATGGCAGATGAAAAGGGCGGACGTTTGAAAATTCGCACTAATTTTATACTTGATGAATTTCGGCAATTTTTCTGCAATACCAAATTTTGGCGGATTTCTAACAGTTCGGACGGACGGAAGACGGAATAAAATTCAATTTATTCGTACAAAGTTTCAGCCAGTTAAATGAAAAATATGGAGATAATACAGCACAAAATATACTAGACAATTGCTATGTATGGAATTATTTAAAAACTTCAAATGAAGCAACAGCTGAAAAAATTTCTAAAAAAATTGGTACATATACAACAACAAGTTGGTCAGAAAGTAGCGATAAAAAATCGGATAATGGTGGAAGTAATTCAATGAATCTAATTTCAAGAGCTTTATTAACTCCAGATGAGATTTTGAGATTACAAAGACCTTATTTATTAGTTATGTGTTCTGGTAGTGAACCTGCTATAACTAATGCACCAGATTTAAGCAAATGGATTTTTAATAAGTTGTTAGGATTAGGCGATAAAAATTGGAATATTAAAGTAAGACAAAAACGTGAAGACGCCAGAGCAATAAAAGAAATTTCGGCACTTGAATTATGGGACATAGACAAACAAACATTAGAACTTAAGCAAAAAAAGAAGGAGCAAGAACTTGAGGAAAGACGATTGAATTTTATGAAAAGACAGGGGGCAATCGAATATCCAAAGGGAAATTTATAGGAGGAAAACATAAGATGAAAATTAAAGAAAAATTATTAACGCTAGGAACATCACTTGGATTAGGCATAATGACATTAAGCAATACTGTATTTGCAGATATTGTTTCAGAAGTATCAGGTGGAGGAGAAATACAAAATAGTAAAATCGGTACAGGAATGTTAAAAATGGTAAAGGATTTAACTGGAACTTTACAATGGATAATTCCATTTGTTGGAGTAGGTTTTATTTTATGGCACGTTTTTAAGATTATGACTGGAGATGAAAGAGATCAAGAAGTTCATAAAAAAGGCATTATTAAAGTCTTAGTTTGCATAGTAGTTGGTCTAATAGTTGTAACAATTGTAAATCTAATGGGAAGGTATTTCTCATAATATTGGAGGTATTTGAAAATGGAAAAAAAAGAACAGATAGAAAAAATGAATTTAGAAGTTAAAGAAAACTTGAAATTGACAGATGAAGAATACGAGAAAACAAAAGATGTATTAAGTAGATTAAATGAAATAGAATTAGAAGATAATCCAGAGCTTATTGAAAAAGTACAAATAGATAATAAAAATCAGACAGAAAGTCAAAAGAAAATTAAGGAATTAGAAGCACGCAAAAAACAAGCTGAAGAAGAAGAAAAAAATTTAATTGAAAACTTCTCACAAGAAATAGGACAAAGCGTAAAAGATACAGAAAAAATATGGGGATATTTAAAGCGTTACGCATTAATTGGAATGGTAACAGGAGTACCAGGAATAGCATTAACTTGTCTTTATGATAAGTGGAAAGAAAATGCAATGGCAAAGGAACTTAAAGAACTTAATCAAAAAGTAATAGCGAGTCAAAATGAACCAGAATTACACAGAGAATTATCAGAAAAATATCAAAAATATGAAAAACAGTTTTGTAAAGTACACCATATTGATGAGCTTCAAAGAAATATTAGAAAATCAGGTTATATTTCTCAAATAAAAACAAGTAAGGAAGCTTTATTAGGTTTAGTTGATGAAATAAATAAATATAAAGAATTAGATAAAAAAGAAACTGAAAAAGAATTTGAAAAATTAAAACAACTATCAGATGAATTTTTAAAGCAAGAAGAGAACAATGAATCAGTCGAAGAAACAAACGAAGAGGAAGAAGAAATAGTGATAGAACCTAAATAAAATAGGAGGAAAATTATATGGTTATAGGTGTATTGATAGCAACAGCAATTTCGTTTCTATTTGGATATATAGCACAAGCAATTTTTAACTGGTTTAATGGCGTTTATGATGTTATGTTTTGGAACGCTTTTGCTATAGAAATAAATTTTAGAGGACTTTCAAATTTCAGTATTTCAGGACTTTATAACGCAGTTTATACTTTTGCAATTGCAATATTAATAATGTTTTTTGTTAAGAAAATGATAGAAGTTTATATGGCTTGGTCAAACGGAGATCCAGAAGTAAGTCCATTGACAGTTGTAGTAGGATTTGTTAAAGCTTTAATTATAATGATTTGTTTTCGGCTTTATTTATACACAATTTGCTTGGATTTGTTATGACTTTTATCAATCAATTTTTATTGGAATGTTAGGTAATTTTCAAACAATGGGAGTAACAATTGGAAATATGGCGTGGAATATATTAGGAGCGTTTTTCTATCTAATAATAGCAATTTATATGGTCTTAATATATTTCCAAACCTTAACAAGAGGAATAGAGATGTTTATATTACGTTTAGCAATTCCAATAGCCTGCATTGGCTTATTAAATTCTGATGGAGGAGCTTTTAATGGATATATAAAAAAATTTATATCAAATGCTTTTACAGTAATAATACAACTTGCATTATTACAATTTGCAATATTGTTAATGAATAATGCACATATAGTTTTATCATTATCAACTGTAATGATAGCAAATAGAACACCACATTTACTACGAGAATTTATGGAAACAGCAGGCGGAAATTCAAGTCTTGGATCAAAAGTATCAACAGCTACGAGAACAGTTAGTAGCTTTAAAAACATTGTAAGTAAAGGTAGATAAAAATGATTTATATACGAAAAAATTTAGATAATATACTACACCCTAATGAAGCATATACATTGATATACTTGGATAACAAGGGAAGATTAGTAAAAACAACAAAAGAAATTGATTTATATAAAATTTGTAATCAATTATATGAAACAAAGGATTTGATTGATAAAGGAATTATTGCTTCAACCAAATATGATTATGATGAGTGTTGCAGTTATGTGTATGGTTTCAATACTAGAAAAGCAATTGAATTGATACAAAAACATATACAAGAATTAAATGTTACAATTATTCAAATTACACTTGATAAAGAACAAATCTATTCAGTACAAAATCTACTAAAAAATGCAAAAGAACAAATAAAAGTCAGAAACGAATTAATTAAAGAATATCAAGAAGACGAAAGAAATTATAGAAAAGGTTTAGTAAAAAAGGTAATTCATATTCAATCGGAAAAGGATTTTAGAAATCAAGAAATATCAAGATATAAAAGAAAACTACAAGAATATGAAGAAGCAACAATCGAAAGATAAATTATAAAAATACGGAGGAAAAATGAGTAGAATATATCATATAGTAAATTATTTAGGATATTTAGCAGGGTTTGCTTGTGTATTAATGATTACAGTCGCAGTTTATAAGATTTTAACAGGAAACGAAATGGAATATAGAAGATATTTGACAAGAATAAGAAATGGAATTGTAGCTCTTATTCTAATATTAACTATAAGTACAACAAAAAATTTAGTATTAACATATTTTCCATACACGTCTGAAGACGCAATAGGCGATTTTTCATCTATAAAAGTAACTGTAACAGATGGTATGCTTGAAAAAGAAGCAAATGATAAAAAAGGGAGATGGACGATTGCGATAGATGGCGAGTATTATGTAAAAACAGATGTTAAGAAAATAAATTTTGGGACTTTTATGAACTCGTGGAAAAAGGACGTAGATGTATTTAAAGCTTATGATGAATGTCAAGGAGTAACAAATGGAGCATTGGCAGAAGAAAAATATTATATGTATTGGGATAATTATAATCGGAAAAAGTGTAGGACTTCTTATTCCATCTGCAATGAAAGGAAATATACATAATGATGATGAATATAAGGATTTAATATTTAATCCTTGGAAAGATGGTGGTTGTGAGCCACAATATAAACATATTGCAAATTAGGAGGATTATTAAATGAAAATTATAAAAAAATCTACAATGGCAGATGGTACAAATATTCAAATAGAAGATTGGAAAGATACTTATGAACTTATGAATATATATTCTATTGCAACGTATCCAAAAGCAAAAAATTCAAGCAAATATGGTTTTATAGAAAATAATAAAAATTTTAGATTAGAATTAACTCGTTTTGAAAGTAATGAACAAGTTGAAAAGGTATTTAAACAATTAGAAGATGGTTCAATTAGTTTAAATGATTTAAGTGAACATTTTTTAGATGTTCATAGAGATATGTATTATTTAGGAATGACAGATATAGAAGAAATACAAGAAGAACAAGATGAAGAATCTATATGAAACCTTCTGATTTTAGAAGGAGAAAGGAATATAAAAATATATGGAAAACGAAAGTAAATTTCAAATAAATATTCCTGCTAATGTGAAAGTAAGAGTTGAAATAATAAGTGGTATAGGAATAAAAGAAATGATTATAACAGCGATAGTAGGAATTATGGCAATTTGTATAGCTTTAATATATAATGTTATATTTAACAATTATTTAGTTGCACTAGGAATTTGGATATTAATAACAGGAGCTACATTTATATCTGTTATGAAGGACAAATATAACACTTGTATAGCAGAATTAGTAAGTAATATGATTAAGTTTTATCAAAGACAAAGGATATTTAATTATGTAGTCAAGGAGGAACAACAATGATATTAGATATTTTTAAAAGGAAGAAGAAAAATAATAATGTAAAAACTTCGGCTAATTTATTTTTAAATATAAAAGATGTGCAAGGTAACTTTTTATATACAATTGACAATAAAGTTTTATGTTATCTAAGAATATATCCAAAAAATTGCAAACTTATGTCAAAAGATGAACAAGTTGCACACGGACGAAGTATAACAAGAAATTTTGCAAGTGAATTAAAACCATTAAAGCTTTACTTTACAAATAGACCAATAGATTTAAGAAAAAATCAGGATTTTCAAGCAAGTTTAATGGAAAAAGAAAAAGAAGCACTTAAATTTTCATTATTAGATAAAAGAAGTAGAAGTTTCGGTGTATTATCTACAACAGGAAAAGCACTAGAAAGTGAAATATATTTAATGATTTGGGCTGAAAATGATGAATATGTGGAGCAAGAACTTATTAAAAGATTAAGTGAAATACGAATGAAATTAACTAATAGTGGTTACAAAACAGAAGTATTAGATGAAAGATTAATTATTCAACTAATAAATAGTTATAACAATCCAGATATAGCATATATTGAAGATCAAAATTATTTGGAAAGTCCACTACAAGTTAAAATTTAAAAATAATTTACGAATGATAAAAAAATTATTAGCTTTAAGCTAATGGAAAGAGAGTTACAAATGAAAACAAAAGAAATAGAAACAATGCCTATTAATCAGGAGTTATTGGCACTTATAACTCCACAGGGAATAGAACTAAAACACAATAAAGTTCAACTTGGAGAATATCAACATAAGCTTCAATATGTCAGTGCTTATCCATCTGCTGTAAACGTGGGGTGGCTATTAAATTTAAAGGATATACCAAATACAACTGTAAGTCTTGTTGTAACACCAATAGACAACGTACAAGAATATGTTGATGGCGTATCAAAAGGTTTAACAACAGACAAAAATATATTTAATACAACAAATAATGAAGCTTTAAAAACACAAGCTGAATTTAAAATAAAATCTGCAGAAAAAATCATAAAAGATATTACAGTAGATAACATTCCATACGTTAATGTTTCTTTTGTGTCTAATACAATTGGAGAAACAGATAATAATTTTAACGAAAATTGTAGAACAGTAAGAAATAAAGTCGCAGGAATGGGGTTAAAAGCAAGAGTACCTGCATTTATACAAGATAAAGCATTACGTCAAAGTTCTCCTTATGATACATATTATGATGATATAACTAAAATATCAAATAAAACAATGAGCTTAGAAGCATTATTTTTAGGATTGCCATTCTCTGGAAGTGGACTTGTAGATGTGGAGGGATATTATCTAGGAACTGATGAAGATGGAAGAATGATTGCTTTTTCTCCATTTTATAAAGGAAATGATAGAACCAATTCTAATATTGTAATTGAAGGTTCTAGTGGTTCTGGTAAATCATTTTTAGCAAAAAAAATAATGTTGAATGAATGGCTTAATGGAACTAAAATTTTTGCGATTGATCCTGAATCTGAAATGCGACCAATGTGTAAATTATTAGGTGGAAAATGGATTGACTGTTCAGGTGGAACTGGAAAAAATGTAGGTAGAATTAATCCATTACAAGTAAATCCACTTCCAGAAACAAGAGCTTTTGAAGATGATGAAGATGGAGAATATACATCTAGCAAATCAGCTTTAGGATTACATTTAGATTTTTTAAGTACATTTTTTAAATTATATTATCCAGAAATCACTTCTTTGCAAATGAGTTTATTAATGGAGATATTAGAAGAATTATATAGAGCTTATGGAATTACTTATGAAACAGATATAACAAATAAAACTTCAAAAGATTTTCCGATTATGGAAGATTTATATAATTTATTAATTGAAAAGGTTAATATAAGTAAGGAACATAAGAAAGAACTAGAAGAAATTAGAGCAGTTGTAAGAGAACTATCTATTGGTCATCACGGAGAAATTTTCAATGGATATACTTCATTAGATTTAGACAGTAGTTTTATATGCTTAGACGTGTATAGTCTTCAAGGAGCTTCAGAAAAGGTAAAAAGATGTCAATATTTTAATATATTAAGGTATTGCCAAGATCAAGCATTTAGAAACCGTGAAGAAAGATGTTATGTTGTATGTGATGAAGCATATTTGCTAGTAGATAGAAAAGTACCTCAAACAATAGAGTTTTTAAGAAACTTTTGCAAAAGAGCAAGGAAATATGAATGTGGACTTATGGTTATTACACAGAGCTTAGTAGATTTTTTAGCTCCTGAAATTCGTATGTATGGTCAAGCTTTTTTAGATAATTCAACATATAAATTTTTCTTTGGCGTAGACGGAAAAGATTTAGAGGAAGTTGTAAATTTATATAATTTGAATCAAGAAGAAAAAGCAATATTAAGCCAAAAAGATAAGCGGTCGTGGTTTATTCTTTATTGGTTCTGGTCATACATTGATAAATGTAAAAGCACTAGATTGGGAGAAAGAATATTTAATTGGTGGAGGAAGATAAATGTCAGATAACAAAGTAAAGGATTTTACAGAAATAGCATTTAGTTTTCTATCATTAAAAGTAAAAGCAATTATTATTGGAATATGTTTAGGATTTTTAATAATTGTGATAGGCATATTTGGAATAATAGGAGTATTTGAAACAGCAAAAACAAATGATGATGAAAAAAGTTCTACTAGTTCAGAAGGAACAAATGGAAGTACAGAAGTGATAGAAGGTACATATAAATATGTAGGAGCAAAATTCAACATACCATTTGAAACGTGGGATAGTACAAGAGATGTCATCACATCAAAGTTTTCTCCTAGCAGAACTGTAACGGTAAATGGAGTAACACAAACAAAAGCACATACACGGAATGGATATAGTATGTGTATCAAAAGCAAATCCAAAAGTATGTGCTTCAGTTGGTGGTTTAGTTGTAGTTGCAAAGTCAGGATTAACTGGATATGGAAATTATGTAGTTTTAGAACATATAGGAGATGATGGCTCTACTTTTTATACTTTGTACGGACATTTAACCAATGGTTCAATCCAAGTTACAGTAGGCGAAACAGTAGAACAGGGAAGAGTTTTAGGAATAATGGGAAGTACAGGAAACAGTACAGGACCACACCTTCATTTTGAAGTTAGATTAGAAAAAAATTCAAGTGCTAATGCTGTGAATCCGTTCCCATATTTATTTGGAGGCTCACAGAGTAAAGGATAAGGAGTAGAAAATGAAAGAAAAGCAAGAATTGAAAAAACAATTAATTATATTAAGTATAGTTTTGATAGTAGTAATTACAATTGCAATAGTTTTAAATATGAAAGATAGGAATACGGAAAGCTATACAAAAATAAAAGACTCAACATCACAACAAGGAGATACACAAAATACAAGTGTAGATGACTTTATGAATAGATTAAAAGGATTAGTAGAAGAAAATAAAACTAGTGATAACAATGCAATTCATTATGAAAATACAGATGTAATTCAATTAGATACGGGAGAGATTGTTTTATATAGTGAAAACGAACAAGACAATATACCAAGTCAAGAAGAATAAGAAAGGAAGTTGTAACAATGGAAGAAGATAGATTATATAAAAAATATATTTATATTTCAAAAGAACCAAGAGCTATTATTGAAGAATACTGTAAAGAACATAGAATTAATCTTGTTATGAGATTTATAAATGAATATAATCTAAAAAAATTTTTAGAAACAGAATTAAGAAATCTAAATGGAATAGATTACTTGGTTTTGGACCTGCAAGCAATAACTAATACAACATCAGAGGAAGAAATAACAAATTCAATAGAACTTATAAGAAGAATGTATAATGTTAGAATTATTATTTTAGCAGAGGGCTACAAAGAAGGCAATGTGCTATTAGGTAGACTATTTAATTTAGGAATTTATAATATAGTAACAGCGAAAAATGATATAATGTTTGCAGAACAAATAGAAAAAACTTTTTCAGTTGAAGGAATGACTTTTGGCAATGCAATGAAATATAAAATAAATGATAGTATGCTTGTAGTAAATAAAACAACAAAAGTAGTAAAAGAAAATATAAAAAGAGCAAAACAAACAATTACTGTTGGAATAGCAGGTACAGAAAAACATATTGGTGCTACTACAGTCGCAATAAATATTGTTAAGTATTTGTCAGAATTAACAAATGTTACAGCTTGCTATATAGAAAACAATAAGCACAATTCAATATATAGTTTGGTAGAAGATGAATCAATACCAACAATTTATAATGATGTATTAAGAAAAATCACATATCAAGGAATAGACTTGTATCAAAGACCAGAAAATTTTGCAGATATATTGAAGTTTGAATATGAATTTTATGTATTCGATTTTGGCAATTTTGAAGAAATGAACAAAGAAGAAATATCATCATTTTTAACAAGAGATTTAAAAATAATTGTATCAGGTAATAAAGCGTGGGAAATCAACAAACTAATTGAAACATTTATGATTATTGGAGAAGACAGTAATTCATATTTGATGTTTAATTTTGTTAAAAATGAAAGCAGAGAAAAATTTAAGGAAAGCTTAGGCAAGTTTTGGAAGGAACGAGCTTCATTTAGTGAAGCTGTTCCAGAACCATTTATTGTAGGAAATAAAGGCTTTTATGAAAAAATCTTAAAAGATTATTTACTAAACACAACAATTGAAGAGATAAAAGAGAAAAAAGGATTATTAGATATATTAAAAAAGAAAAGAGAAAAAAGAAATGTTAAGAAAAAATAAAACTAAATCATTGTATGATAGAGCAATTGAAAAGAAAAAAGAAAAAATTGAAAAAGAACGATTATATAATGAATTGAATTTAGACAAAGAAAAAAATACTATTGTGTTTGATAAAGAAAAAAATACAGGAATTAAAATATTGAATTTTATAACAGATTTAATAATAAGAATGATTAAATTTGCTTTTATTTTGCTAATTTTAGTTTTGCTGACAATAGGTGCAACAGTTATAATTAATCCAGAATTGAGAGATGAACTATTGAAAATATTACAATCTTTTAATTTCTTGACATAATTTTTTGCAAAAAAGTTGCAAAATTCTGCAGTATACATTCAAGAATAAGGGTGCTAAAATATAGGTACAAGTTAAGAAACAGATATACTTTTTAGATAAGTATGTAGAGTTGAGCAATATTTTTGAAATAGAAATATTATTCTTGCTCCTTTCAATAATATTTGGTAATCCCCTTTTATATTCTTGATCTACATACTTATCTAAGGAGTATACAAATATAAGGAGGGGAACAATGAAGAAAAAAATTATCATAGTATGTGGTATACTACTAGCAATAATTTGCATTGCAATAAGCTTTTTTATTTGGATTAATAAAGACAAAACTGATTATGACAAAATTTATCTTAATTCATTAAATTTTGAGGGAAGGCTTGCAGAATATACATTTAAACCTAAAGTAAATAATGATAGTGGATATAAAATTAAATTCAAAATTAAAGAAGAATTAAAAGATAATATTCATATTAGTTTATATAAGCTTGAAGAAGGCAAAGAATTGAATATTAAGCTTAATGATAAACTAGAATCAGAAGAAATTGAAGATTTGAAAGATTTAGATTTGAAACTAGTAGTATATGTAGAAAAATCTTATAATATGCTAGATAAAGACTATATTAATATAGGCTATTTATCTATAAATGACGCTAACTAAAGATAAAATATATAAAAATACAAAAGACAAAGAAGCCAAGAGATTTATTTCTTTTGGCTTTTATTTTTATTTATTAAAAACAATGTAATAAAAATTTCCGTTTATCTTTAAATAAAACCACTTATATTCAAAAACTGGAAAATGATTTAAAAATAGTCTATAATATAGGTAATGGAGGAATAAATGAAGATAAATGCAAATAAGAATGAAATCAATATATTGATAGAAGAATCAGAAGAAATAAATATAGAAGATTTTATAACATATATTCAAAAATACAATGAGAGAAAAATTATAGTCAGTCAAGATAATCAAAAATTACAGATTGATTTTGAAGATATAATTGTATTTTATAGTGTTAAAAAATACAATTATTGTAGAACTAAAAATGGAGAATATAAAATAAAAAATAGATTATATGAAATTGAAAATTGTAGTGAGGATCTGATTAGAATTTCAAAAAGTTGTATTATAAATATAAAGCACGTTACTAGCTTTGATATGGGAGAAAAAGGAAGAATTGCTGTAAAACTAGATGATAATACAAAAGAAATAGTTTCAAGACGAAAGATAAAAGAAGTAATAAATTTTCTTGATGAAAGGGGGATTTAGAAATATGAAATATTTAAAGAATATAATGACATTTCTTATATATTATTTATTAGGATATTTAATTTTTAATATATTTATCTTTTTAACACAATTATTAATTTATAAAGCATTAGGGTTGACATTAAACTTAATAGATCCATATATTGATTTATTAAAAAATAATTTTGTTATTTATACGATTATCTATTTTTTAATTTTGGTATCATATTTGATTTATAATACAATTGTAATAAAAATACTAAACGAAAAATTACAAAAAATAAAAAAGGTAGGTGGTAAATATGAAAAATAAAAAATTCTTAATCATAGCAATATTAGCAATAATTATTATAGCAATTATTATAGGCGTTAATGTAACAAATAAAAAAGTTGGAGATTTTTTATTCAGTACAGATGGAACAGTTGTAGATGGGCATAAAGACTTAATAAATCATCTAAAAAATATTGAAGATAGTGAAGAAAGAAAAAAAGAGATTGACTATTCATTAAGCCAAAATATTATTACACAAGAAGAAGCAAATAACTTATATTAAAATATAATTATAAAAGAACAGAAAATTAAAAATCTGTTCTTTTGTTGTTTAAAAAATCTTTTTGTGCTAAAATATAAAAAATAATATAGGGAGATGAAAATATGGATTCAAGACCATACCAATATAGATATAGACCTTACGATTATAGAGAAAATCAAATTAGAGAAGAAAGTAGGAAAAGGCAAAATAGAAGACAACTAAAATTTAGTCCAGAAGAGTTTTTACTAATTGAAAAAAAGATTTATGACTGTGGATTAAGCAACTTCAGTGAATATATAAGAAAATGTATCTATGACAAAGAAATAAACCAAGAACAACTAAATAATTATTCAAATCAAGGAAAAAACAAAAGAAAGCAGGTTTGTTTTAATGATGAAGAAATAGAGATTATAAATAACAAAATGAAAAAGGCTAATTGTAATAATTTTAATCAATTTATTACAGTCATTTCTTTATCTTAATAACTTGAAATTTTATAGAGGTGGGACAATGGAAAATAAATTTATTAGGGAAAATTTTAATGGATTAACAGAAGAAGTTTATAAATGGGATTTTATTTCTATATCTCCATTTTTTAAAGAAGAATTAAGGAGCAAAACTTCAGAAAAAGAAATAATTGACGCTTATTTACATTCTGCTGAATGTTTATATATGTGTTTTCATAAAGAAAGCAATCCGTGTGAAAAGATGAAAGTATTTAGAATGAATCAAATGTGTATGCCATTTTTATATTTGTGTAGGCACACATTAGAATTATTAATAAAAGCAGTATTAAATAGTAAACAAGGAAATGTTAAAAAAATACATAAACTTCAAGAATTATGGAACGAATTAAAAAATGAAGTTGAAATTAATAATGTTGATTTTGATATGTTAATAAATGTACTAAATACAATAGATGATGATGGTTGTAAATTAAGATATGCAAATGATGGAAAAGGAAAAAATTATAATGATAAACCTTGCTTTATTAGGGCTGATCTAATATTAGAAACTACAAAAAATATATATAATAATTTAATAAATGAAATAAAATAGTATGGATAAAATAGGAAGAAGTTACATAGCAGGAAAAAATCCTGTTATTTTTTTGTCAAATTTTGTAGATACGTTGTTAAAAAATTACTTTTATGATACAATAAAATCGTATTATTATAGGAGGTTGGAAATGGATAATAATGTAAAATTAATAATAGATAAAATATGGCTAACTCTTCATTCAGGAGGAGTAGCAAATCCTTTAACTTGTATAGAACAAATTACATATTTACTATTTATAAAAGGATTAGATGAAGCTGAATTAAAAAGTGAAAGAGATGATGTTCTTTTAGGCATAAAATCTAAAAGAATATTTGACGAAGAACATCAAGATTGCAGATGGAGTATTTTTAAAGATTATGAAGCTTCAAGAATGTTCAAAGTAATGAATGAAAAAGTTTTTCCATTTATAAAAAGCTTAGGAAAGGATAAAGATTCAAATTATGCAAAATATATGGAAGACGCAATATTTTTAATTCCTACACCAATAGTTTTACAAATGGTTGTTACTTCATTAGATAAAATAGAAATGAATGGTAGAGATACAAAAGGAGATTTATACGAATATTTATTATCTAAATTATCTACTGCAGGGACAAACGGACAGTTTAGAACACCTAGACATATAATTAGAATGATGGTTGAACTAATGAAACCTACAAGCAAAGATGTTATAGTAGATCCTGCTTGTGGAAGTGCAGGCTTTTTAGTTGAAGCAGGCGAATATTTAAGAAATAATGAAGAAGATTTATTTAACCACGAAGAAAGTATACAACATTTTAATAATACAATGTTCTATGGATTTGATATGGATAGAACAATGCTTAGAATTAGTGCTATGAATTTAATTCAACACGGAATAGAAAATCCTAATATTGAATATAAGGATTCATTGTCAGAAGATAATGAAGATGAAAGCAAATATACATTGGTATTAGCAAACCCACCATTTAAAGGTTCAATAAATAGTGAAATAACATCAAAAAAATTATTAGATATGACTAATAAAACTAAAAAAACAGAATTACTATTTTTAGCATTATTCTTAAAGATTTTAAAAATAGGTGGAAGATGTGCTTCTATTGTTCCAGATGGAGTCTTATTTGGTAGTTCAAATGCACATAAAGCAATAAGAAAAGAAATAATTGAAAATCATAAATTAGAAGCTGTTATTTCAATGCCTAGTGGAGTATTTAAACCTTATGCAGGCGTTTCAACAGCGATACTTATATTCACAAAAACAAATGCAGGTGGAACAGATAAAGTATGGTTTTATGATATGACAGCAGATGGATTTAGTTTAGATGATAAAAGACAACCTGTTAAGGAAAATGATATACCAGATATTATAAAACGATTTAATAATAGATTTTCAGATGAAGAGCAAAATAGAAATAGGACAGATAAATCATTTTTTGTTAATAAAGAAGAAATTGTTGATAATGATTATGATTTATCTTTAAATAAATATAAAGAAATGTTAATTGAGAAGAAAGAATACAAAGATCCAAAAGCAATTTTAAAAACAATTATAGACAATCAAAATGAGATTCAAAAAATGTTAAAAGAATTAGAGGAAATATTATAATGATGAAGTTAGAAGAATTTGCAGAAATAAATATGGGACAATCTCCTGTATCAAGTTCATATAATGAAAATGAAGATGGATTACCATTTTTTCAAGGTAAAGCAGATTTTGGAAAAATTAATCCAAAAGCTAAAGTGTGGTGTAATAAACCCACCAAAATAGCTGAAAAAGATGATATATTGATGTCAGTAAGAGCTCCAGTAGGAGATTTAAACATTGCAACTGCAAAATGTTGTATAGGAAGAGGATTAGCAGGGATTAGAGCTAAGAAAGATAAATGTTATTTTAAATATTTATTCTATTTTTTAAGAAGTAAATATAATGAACTAAATCAAATGTCAACTGGTAGCACATTTAAAGCTATTAGCAAAAATAATATTTTAAATATAGAAGGTAATATACCTGAGATTAAAGAACAAAAAATAATAGTAAGCAAATTAGATAAATTTCAAGATTTAATTATCAAGACTGAAGAACAAATAGAATTGTTAGATGATTTGATAAAATCTCAGTTTGTCGAGATGTTTGGAGATCCTGTTTTAAATGAAAAACAATGGAAAAAAACACATCTTGGAGATGAATGCAATATTATCACAGGAAATACACCATCTAGAAATAAAAAAGAATATTATGGAGATTTTATTGAATGGATAAAATCGGATAATATAAATACACCAAGTAACTATATTACACAAGCAAAAGAATATCTTTCAGAAGAAGGAGAAAAAGTTGGCAGAACAATAAATGCGAATAGTATTTTAATGACTTGTATTGCAGGTAGTATTAGTTGCATTGGAAATGTTGCAATGACAGATAGAAAGGTTGCTTTTAATCAACAAATAAATGGTATAGAAACTTTAAAAAATAATGTGATTTTTATGTATATACAATTTTTATTATCAAAAGAATATATACAAAGTACAATAAATATGTCATTAAAAGGAATTTTAAGCAAAGGAAAACTATCAGAATTGGAGTTTATTTTTCCACCAATAGAACTTCAAAACCAATTTGCAGACATAGTTAAACAAATCGATAAACAGAAATTTGAAATACAAAATGAATTAATAGAATTAAAGAAAGTAAAAGAATATTTAATGAATAAATATTTTAATTAGGGGAAGGAATATGTCAAATTTTGAATTTTTAGAAAGTAATAAATTATTTGGAAGTTTTGCAAAAGCAAGCATTGAAGCAGAAAGAGGATTAGAAACAAATCCAGTAACTTGTATAATGCTAAGTAGAAAAGCATTAGAATTAGGTGTAAAGTGGTTGTATGCAAACGATAAATTATTAATTATGCCATATCAGACTACTTTATCAGCTTTAACACATACAATTACATTTAAAAATATAGTAGATGATGAAGTTAGAAAAGGTATAGATTTTGTTATTAAAAAAGGAAATTTTGTAGTACATACAAACACTAATGTAACAAGAGATGAAGCTATACTTGTATTAAAATGCTTGTTTAATTTTATGAAATGGATTTATTTTAATTATGATCCAAATTATAAAGAAATAGAATTTGACACAAATAAACTTCCACAAGAAAGTAATGACAATATAAAGAAAGATGAAAGAGAAAAACTAGAGAAAGAATTAGACGAGCAAACTAAAAAACTTGAAACTACTTTAAAAGAAAATGAAGAACTAAGAAAACAACTAACAGAAGAAAGAGAAAATAAAAATAAAAGCAAAAATTTTGTAGTAAAAGATTTATCAGAATTTCAGACAAGAAAGCAGTTTATAGATTTAGATTTACAAATAGCAGGTTGGGACTTTAATGAAAATATCACAGAAGAGTTAGAAGTTCAAGGAATGAAAAATACTGAAGGAATCGGATATGTAGACTATGTATTATTTGGAAAGAACGGATTACCATTAGCAGTAGTTGAAGCAAAAAGAAGTAGTAAAAATGCACACGAAGGAAAACAACAAGCAAGTCTTTATGCAGATTGTTTAGAAGAAAAATATGGTCAAAGACCAGTAATTTATTATACAAATGGAATAGAAATCTATTTTTGGGATAATTTAGATTATCCAGAAAGAAAAGTGGAAGGATTTCATACACAAGATGAATTACAAAGATTGATAAATAGAAGAAAATCTAAACAAAGTTTGGAACATATCTATATAGACAGTAATATCACTAATAGACCATATCAATTAGAAGCAATTAAAAGAGTGTGTGAGGCATTTGAAAACAAACATAGAAAAGCTCTACTTGTTATGGCTACTGGAACAGGGAAAACAAGAACAGCAATATCATTAGTAGATGTTTTGACTGGAAAAGGTTGGGTTCAAAATGTTTTGTTTTTAGCAGATAGAACAGAATTAATAAAACAAGCAAAGAAGAATTTTGTAAAATTACTTCCAGATATGTCTTGCTGTAATTTATTAGATTCCAAAGATAATCCAGAAGATTCAAGAATTGTGTTCTCTACATATCAGACAATGATTAACGCAATAGATAATATGAGAAATAAAGATGGAAAAAGATTATTTACACCAGGACATTTTGATTTAATTATTATAGATGAAGCACATAGAAGTATATATAAAAAATATCAATCTATATTTGAATATTTTGATGGATTATTAGTAGGTTTAACAGCAACACCAAGAAGTGATGTAGATAGAAACACATATAGTTTCTTTGAACTTGAAAATAATGTTCCTACTTTCGCTTATGAATATCAAGAAGCAATAGATGATGGATATTTAGTTGACTATCATAATATTAAAACGTCTACTGAATTTTTAGAAAGAGGTATTAAATATAGTCAATTAAGAGAAGATGAAAAAGAAGAATATGAAAATTTATTTGAAGAAGATGAAGCTGTTCCAGAAGAAATTGATTCATCAGCATTAATGACTTGGTTATTTAATAGAGATACTATAAAGAAAATATTAGAAACATTGATGGAAAAAGGATTAAAAGTTGAAGGTGGCGATAAATTAGGAAAAACAATCATTTTTGCAAAAAATCATAATCACGCAGAAGAAATAGAAAAAGTTTTTAATTCTCTATATCCACATTATAAAGGAGAATTTGCAAGAGTAATAGATAATAAAGTAAACTATGCGGAAACACTAATTGAAGCGTTTGAAGAGCCTAAGAAATTACCACAAATATCAATCTCTGTAGATATGTTAGATACAGGAATAGATGTACCAGAGATATTAAATTTAGTATTTTTTAAACCAGTAAAATCAAAAGTGAAATTTTGGCAAATGATAGGAAGAGGAACACGTTTATGTAATAACTTATTTGGAGAAGGTATTCATAAAAAAGAATTTTACATATTTGATTGCTGTAATAACTTTGAATTTTTTGAAGAAAACGCAAAAGGCATTGAAGCAAATACAGGAGAAGGCTTAACAGAGAAAATATTTAATGCAAAATTGGATTTAATAGTAGAATTACAAAATTTGGACTATCAAGGAATAGAACAATTTGTTGAATATAGAAAAGAATTGATACAAGAATTTTTTAATGCAATAAACGAACTAAATGAAGAAAGCTTTATAGTTAGATCTAAAAAGAAATATATTGACAAATATAGCAAAATAGAAAATTGGAATAGTATATCAAGCATTGATAAAATTGAAATTAAAGAAAATTTAACACCAATATTTATTGTTACTGAAACAGATGAATCTGCAAAAAGATTTGATAATCTAGTTTATTCTTTACAAGTTAGAAAGATTAAAAATAAATCTTATACTACACAAGTAAATAGCATTGTTTCTTTAATTGAAGAATTAAAAAAGATAGGAACAATTTCACAAATAAAAGAGAAAACTGATCTTATTCAAATGTCATCAAAAACTGAATATTGGGATAGAGCTACTTTTTTTGATATTGAAAATGTTAGGTTAGAACTAAGAAACTTAATAAAATTTATAGAGAACCCACCTAGAAAAATTTGGTCGGTTGATATAGAAGATACTGTAATAGTTGACGAAGAACAAAAAAATATAAATAGAGATAATTTTGAGGATTATAGAAAGAAAGTTAAAAAATTTCTTGAAGGCAATATGGATAATTTGGTCATTTATAAAATAAAACATAATCAAGTATTAACTGAAGCAGAAAAAGAAGACTTAGAAAGAATTATGTTTGAAGAATTAGGAAATAACAAAGATTTTGTTGATACATTTGGCGATTCAAATGTGGTACAAGTTGTTAGAAAATTAGTAGGATTAGATAGAGAAACAGCAAATAAAATATTCTCAAAATATATAAATGATAACAGACTAAATAGTAAGCAAATTCAATTTATTAAACAATTAAAGGAATATTTAATAGTAAATGGAATTATAAGTTTGGAAAAACTCAAAGAACAGCCTTTTAGTACAATTGGTGCTGTATCTGATATATTCAAAGATAATATAAATACTTTTAACGAAATAAAAGAAGATATAGAAATAATAAACAAAAATGTAATAAAATTCGCTTAAAAAACTAATGAATTTATATAGGAGAAAAATAATGCTTAAAGTAAATGTTAATGTTGTAATTTATAGTAAAGAGAACAAAATATTAAATGATTTTAAGTGTGCTTTTGAAAAAGAATCTAAATATTTTAATAATAATATACAAACCATAAAAGAACCAAAAGAGCTGAAAAAAATAAAAAAAGTAGATTTGTTAATTGTGGTATTTAAAGAAAAAACAATAAATTGCACTAAAATATTATCTAATAAAACAGAAAAAATAATTATAGTTGATTTAAAAAATGAACTTATAAAGGACTTTCAATCAAATACAATTGAAGGTATAAAAAATAAAGATTTTAGAGTAATTGCTTTTTCTATTGCATTTGGTTTCTATGATGGATTAAGAAATAGAGATTTTGAGATACAACAGAATAATGCAAAAAATAATAGTGAATTAAATAATTATAGCAAAAAGAGTGTGCATAAAAGTAAAAGTAATTTTGGTAAACTTTTTGGGAATATCACACATAAGTCAAATGGATAAAATTATATTAGTAGGAACATATATGAAAGGAGAACGAGAAAAATATGATAAAAGTAATGTTTGTATGCTTAGGCAATATATGTCGTTCGCCAATGGCTGAATTTGTCTTTAAAGATATTGTAAAGAAGCAAGGAATGGAAAAATATTTTTATATCAAATCTTCTGCAACATCTAGTGAAGAAATAGGAAATGACATTCACTATGGTACTAGTGATAAGCTAATTCAAAAAGGAGTACCATTTAAAAAAAGAAAAGCAGTTAAATTGAAATTAGAAGATTATAATAAATATAATTATATTATCGGAATGGATAATTCAAATATTATAAATATCCAAAGAATAGTTGGAGAGGATTCTGATAAAAAAATATATAAATTATTAGATTTTTCAAATAATCCTCGAGATATTGCTGATCCGTGGTATACAGGAAATTTTGAAATTACATTTAATGATATAGTTGAGGGGTGTAATGGATTCTTAAAATATTTGAAAGAAAAAGAGAAATTTGACTATTTATAATTTAGAACGGAAGTGAAAACATTGAATGATAAAGAATTAAAAGCATTTACATTTTATTATATAGATAAAAAAGAAAAAGAAAGTATCGGCAAAGATTTTATTGAATATCCTTATTATGAGTTAAGAGTAAAATATGGCTTAAATGAAAAGGAAATTGATGTGGTTTTGCGTATTAGTAGAGATTATTTTGAAAATAAAAATTATGATGTTTTTTTTACTAATGCTGAATTTCAGTACAAAGGGCAGAAAAGAAAAGTTGAAACAAATAATTATTTGATGGTACTAAAAAACATTAAATAGTAAGTTGTATTTATAAATTAGAAAGAGAGGAATATTTATGAGTAGTAAACAAAAAGTCTTTATTGTAATAGGAATGATAGTAATTATAGGAGTAAGTTTTGTAGTTGGTTTATTTATAGGGCAACAAAATGCTCCAAAGAATGATTTAGCAATTAGGAAAGTAGTTGGGCAAACATTTTATGCTAATATAGATAGCATAAAACAATATAATGATGGTAGTTTTCATCTTAATGTAAAAGGTTTAGAAATAAATGATATAAATTATAGGGGAAATTTTACATTTAAAGTAGATGACAGTATTGATATGACTTGGAGAGGAGAGAAAATTAATATTTCAGACTTAAAAGAAGGAGATAATATATCAATTACATTTACTGATGAAATAATTAATGACATTAGTCCAACACCCTTGGAAGAAGTTGTAAAGGTTCAACTTTTAAGAGATGATGTAGAAAAACAAGAAAACGAAATTAACAATAAAGTTACTACAATAGATATTCAAGAAACAGGTTTAAGTTCCGTAACACCACCAATAAAATATACTTTAAACCAAGAAGAAATATATACAATTTTTAGTATTATAGATAATTTGACTTTTTCCAAGGAAACCTGTGATGGAATTCCAACCTATTTCATTAAATATAATAGTAAAGAAAAAGAAGGTTTTCTAACTTATGGAATTGAAAAATTTGAGAATGAATACCATATAACATCAGATGAAAAAGGTGAAGCCATATTATCTAATGAACAACAAAAACAATTAGACAAGATAATAAACAAAATGTATAATTAGACTAACAAATTACAATTAGTTGAACAGATTTGATAATTTTTTTGGAAACATAATCTTTTGCAAAAACATTGCAAAATTCTGCAGTATACATTTAAAAATTCAAGTGTTAGAATATTAATATGAAAAATTATAAGTAAAGAAGAGAGTTAATTAGAGAAAATCTAGTTAGCTTTCTTTTTTGCCATTTAAGGAGGATTTTATGAATAAAAATATTAAATGCAGTATTGTTGCAGGAGTGTTATTGATGTGCTTAATTTCAAATGTTTATGCAACAGAAAATAACAAAATAATTAATGAAAAAGTTTTAAAATCAAAAGAAGATACATTTGTGTCTTCAATACAGAAGGAATTTGAAGAAGATAGTGTGAAATATAAGCTATTTGACTATTCAAAGCAAGAAGATCAAGAAAATTCAAAAATTGTAACAGCATATAAGAAAGATACTATAAAAAGTAATACAAAAGAGTCGATAATCAATCACTTTGGAGAAAATATAAACTATGACAGTGATGGATATTCTGGGATAATTACTTTAAAAAATTATGATATTAAAACAATTAACAACGGAAAATATGAAGCAATTGATGAAAAGAAAATTAACTTTAGCAAATATAGTAAGAATGACTTAGATAATATTGAAAAAGAAAAAAATATCAATGGAACAACCTATTATCTTATAAATGTAAAATGGGAAAATGATGATACAGAAAACATTGACGGTCAAGAAGTACCTACAACTTATAAGGGAGTAATGATTTATCAGGCTGTAGTTACAAAAAATAATCCTTTTAGTTATGAAATAACTGTTACATACGAAGGAAAAGTTACAAAAAAAGATCCAGTTTATTTATATACAATAGAGTATGAAAAAATAGAAGATGAACCAGAAGTGATTATAGAAAAGAAAAATGATTATACTGTACCTATAGTTGTAAGCGGTTTAGGAATTGCATTAGCAATTATATATCTAATTGGAAAAAATACAGCAAGAGTATATGTTAAAACAGATAAAGGATTCAAATTAATAAGAGTAGTTAAGTTGAGTAAAAAACACAACACAGTAAATTTAAGTAATTATAAGCATAAAACTGTTACTAATATGTTTGCTATTAAAACTACAAATAGATTTTATAATAAAAATAAAAATATGCTTATAAAGGTAAAAAAAGAAAAAATCACTAAAAATGTATATCTTAATAACGCTTATATAGATTTTATATTAGGGTAATATGGAGAAAAAATGGAATTAAAAAATGCAACCATAATTGATTTTGAAGATGTGGAACTATTAGCAACCAAAAAAGAACTTTTTATAGGAAGAGAGAAACAAGCAAAATTTAACATAAATTGGTGTAGGCTTAAAGATAGACCAGATGAATTAATATGTTTAAACGAGGAAAATGATGAACTATCAAAAGAAATAAATGATAAAAAAATACCAATAGTTAATATTAGAAAAATAATTGAAAAACAGTTTGTGGAAATATTAGAAAAAGAGCTTAATAGTTTTATTGGTAAAAATATTAATAATATTTCATACTTATTTCAAAAAGAAGAACGTATGGACGCAAATGGAAACAAGTATTATACAAATCCAGATTATTTAAAGTTAGAAGATATAGGAGTAAATTATTTAAAAGAAAATCAAGATGTAAATAGTATGGCGAAAGTTTATACTTCAGTTGTGTATTATGATCAAATTAATCATTCTAAACTTAAATATTTTCCTTCATATTATAGTTCTGAAAAAAATGCAATAGAAGTAGATATGAAGGAACAGAAAATATTAACTCAACCAGGCTTTATTTTGAATCAAGTATATAGTAAAACAAGTTTGTGTAAGATACTAGCATATAAACAATACGAAATAGGCATAACACCACCATTTTATACAGAAATTGCAAAAATCAATAATTTTTTTAAAGATAAAAAAAACGTAACAGTAATACTAAAAGATAATAGAGAATTTAAGACAGAAGCTTGTATTACAGATATTATAGACTTTTATAATGGAGTTTTTAGTATCAATAGAGAATTATTAAATTTATCTTGTGATGAAGTAACTAAAGAAAAGGTGGATATAAATAATTTAAAAGGATTAAGACACGGAAAGGCAGAAATCGAAATAGACACAGCAAATTTAAAACCAGTATTAATGCAACTTGATGAATTTATTCAAAAAGATAATAAGGGAATAATATGTGAAATTCCAGATCAGGAAATAGAAAATTAAGAATAAAAGGAGCTACTACAAATGAAATTCAATAATGCAAATGAAATGAATTTAGATAAAATAGTTTTATTAGGCGATAAAAAAGAATTTAAGATATTGAGTTATAATAGAATTGTAAAGAATTTTGGCTAAATGCAGAATTAAAGGACAAAGATATTAATAATTTGAGAGCAATTAGCTATGGAAAGAAGGAACTGATTGTAAATACTGAAAATCTTATTAATATAGATAAACAATTAGATGACTATATTGATAAAAGTAAAAAAAATGATTTTGAAATTGAGGAGATAGAAAATGGAAGTTAATAAAGAACAAGAAATAAAAAATGTTATTGGTTATATAGAACAATCTGTTTGGAATGGAAGAGATAATACATCAAAAGGATATGTAATAGATTTAAGTAATACAAGCAATAAAATTGAAATATGGGCTGAAATTGTTGAAAAAACGCACGAATCATTTTCGACAGAAGCATATTTTAAAATTGAAAATAAATTAAGTAATGAAGAAGAAGCAATTAAACAATATACTAATATGAAAAAACCATATATATTCAATCTTACTGAATTTAATAATTTATCTAAATTACCAGAAGAAACTCAAAAAATGTTTATAAATAATTTGTTGGAATTAGAAACAAAACTTGATGGAATCCAAAATAATAGCCTTAATGCTGACAGTACAAGAGTTAAATTATTCAAAAAGCAAAATGAAAAAGATAAACTATATAAAGAAAAACAAAAAACAGAAAAGGAGTACAAGGAATTAGTTGAGAAAAAAGAGGAAAATATAAAAAACATTAATAAATATGTAGATGAACTAAAAAGAAATAATGAATTTTTTAGACCAATAAACATTTTAAATAGATTATTAAGAAAAGAAACAGAGGAACAAAATAAATTCTATAAGAGTGAAGCTGTTAAGTTAGAAAAAGAAAATATCAAGAATACAGAATTAATATTTGAAAAGATGTTTTATAAAAATGATCTAAACAAGCAGATTCAAGAAGTAGAAAAAGAAATTAATGGATTAAGAAAAAAGTATGAATTAGAAGATAAAGAACAGGTAAAGGAAACAGATTTATTAAAAGAAAAAAATATGCTATTTAAGATGTTTGAAATTGATAAAATTATTGAGCCTACTAAAGAAGAATTAGATGAAATCAAAGAACAAAATGAAGAGTAGGAGGAAGTATTTTGAATAAATTATTTGATATAATAGCAAAAAATATTAATAGAATAAAATCAAAAATGGACGAAATAGAATTAGAGAAACAACAGTTATCAGGAAATGTAATTAAAAATAAAATAGATAGATTAAATTTATCTGAAACATTCGATTTAAGTCGAATTAGATATGATTATGGTATAAAATTAAAAAATGATAATCTGATTAGAATAGACAGCAAATTACTAGAAATAGATAGTGATGGGAACTTATATTTTATAAATGCAAGTAATCCAAATGAAAAAGAGGTTATTGGAAAAGCTGAAATCTGCCTATATGAATTTGATATATTGAATGAGGAATGGAAAAAAGCAGATCTGGTTCGTATGTTAAGCACTACTAATTTTACAATAAAAGGTAGTAAACTAAAAGAAATAAATAAAGCAATTTTAGAAAATAAAGGACTAGAATTGTATTATAATATAAATAAAAATAGAAAAATTGGAGGATTAAATCTATATGAATAATGAGTTGACAATTGAAAATATAAAAAAAGAAGTAGAAGGCAGAAATATTGTAGATGTTAAGCTAAAAGATATGGTAGAACTTATAAATAAATATAAAGAGGATCTTAATAATCCATATTTACCAGAGGAAAAAACATTAGAAGAGTGTAATAGTGTAGTGTTTAATCCACTAATGGAAGAATATATGGGATATAGAAAAGCATTTATTCAAAAGGCTATTAACAAGGAAGAATTTAAGAATTTAGTTGAAACATTTATAAAGCAAGATAAATTTTATGATTTATATGAAAAAGCAATTACCGTTAGCAAAATTGAAACAGAAAGTGAGGAAATTTCACAATGAGCATAATGCAAGATTTTGAAAAAGCAAGAAAAACAATTGGAGCAAAAAAATATGATGCAATTGAAGAATATATTGAAGAAGTATGTCCTAAAAGTTCTTATGAAAAATATAATAAAGAACTTAACAGCTTAATAACTGATGTTCCTATAGAAGAATGGTTAAGAAAAAAGAAAGAATTAGAAAAAAAGTATGGAATAATTTTTTTGAGTGATGTACTATACAAACCAGAAGAATGGAAAAAATTTGATACTTGGTACGAAAATAAAAATAAAACATATATAATTGAATTGTGGGAAACCACTGCAGATAGAAATGATGGATTGGGTCAAGTTCAAATAGAAAAATTTAAAGATTTAGGACAAGCGATTCAAAGAGCTAAAGAAATCTTTGAAACATCTGATTGTGTATCAATAGAAGTACAATCACAAGATAGAGAAAAGACTTATTATTTTAGGGATAAAATAAACGAAAAATACTTCTATGTTGAAGAAAATACTAAAGTGGAGGAAGAAGAATTAAATGAGCCAGAATAAAATATATAAGTATTATTCAACAATGAGGCATTTAGATATAGGAACATTTCCTAAAGATTGTTTTGAATTAAAAAATTATGAAACAAGGAAACAAGTCTTGCCAGGAATTATGGCTTGGGGAGAAGTTACATATACTAGAAAATTAACAGAAAAAGAACTAAAAGATTATGAATTAACTGAAGACGTAAACAAAGATGAAGCATTACAAGATATTGGAAAATTGAGTGAAATTAATAAAATATTATTAAATAAAAAATTCTATGATAAGGGAATTAATTCGGTAATGAAAAAAATGTCTGAACTAATTCAAAGAGAGCAAGAAAAGAAAGCATATAAAAGCGACATTTCAAAAGATGAATATAAAGATTTTACATTTCAAAAACATATTATAGAAATGAATGAAAAAGAAGCAATTAGGTATTATGCAGATAAAATAGTATATGATTGCATTACAGATTGTTCTGAAAATAATAGGATATTCAATGTAAATGAATATGATAATAATGATTTTCTAATTAAAAATTTTGGTGCAATTGTTCAAAAAATAAATTTAGATGAAAGAGTTTGTGATTTACAAGTTGATTATAATAAAAAAGAAATTGATATGGTTTTTTATTTAGAATATTGTCCTCATTATTTTCAAGAAGATTTAGATATTAGTGATGAAAGCAGATTAAGAATCTTAGAAGAATTTAAAAACTATATTGGTTCTTTTGAAAAATATACTCCTGCAAGATGGATAAGAACTAACACAAGAGAATTAATTAACAATTATTATACAAGTCAATATGATTCTATTGAAGATAAAGATTTTGTGTATAATTTACTAAATAAGGAATTATACAATTCTGGATTTGTAGATAAATATATTGATGGATATACAGTAAATGCTAATACCGATAATATTGAAGATTTAATAAATATATTAAATGAAAAAATAAAAGAATTACAACTATCAATAGAAAATGGAGAAATTGAAGATGAATAAATTTAAAGCAAATATAAACTCATCAGACAGTATAATGATTTTATTAGAAAAAAATTTGAAAGAATTTGAATGTGTAGATAGTTATATAGAAAATTTTAACAGCTGTAAAATAAAGACAAAAGAAGGAATTGAATATAATTGCTATTTAAAACAAGATAAAAATGTTAAAGTATATTATTTATATAATAGTTGTTATGAAAAAAAGTGTAAATTAGGTAATAAAACAATAGAATGTAAATATTTTAATGAAAACATTGTTCCAGAAATATTTAAAAATAATATATTAAGAAATGAGATAATGTATAAAGCATTTAAAGAAGGAATAAAAGCATTTAGAGAAAGAAATACAGATTATGATGTTTCATTAGTATTAGGCTATAACAAATATTTAGAATACTCAAAAAATAATAATTTAGAAGATTTAATTTATTATATTTGGAATAAAGGATATGAATTTGCCACGAAATTTCCTGATCCTAATATTGTATATGAACAATATCAGTTCTTGAAGGATAAAACATTAGAAAAAATAGATATTAACACCATTAGAAGATTTATGTTACAAAATGAAAACATATACATTTATTTAGATGAAAAGCCAGTGCCAGAAAAAGCAAAAGAATTAAAAAATGTAAAAGAAATAGAATATTCGTATGGTCATATTGTAGCAAGAGCAAAAACTTACGACTTAAAAATGAATATTCTTCCATTAGATGGAGAAATACTTGTGTTTGATACAGAAGGAGTAAATGAAATTGCAAAATGCAATGTAGATTATTATTCAATAGAGTATGAAAATAAGGCAATTTATAAAATGTTTCAAAGTGAAAAAAATTTTGAATTAGAAAGTTATATTGAAGAAGAAAAGAAGGAGAATGAAAATAATGAACAAGAAGAATAAAATAATTATAATTTTAAGTATATTGGTAGTTATAATTTTGGGAATAGTTTTACTTTTAAATTACAATAAAAATAATAAGGTAAAAGAAAATGACAATTCTGAAATAAGTCAGAATGTGAATGATAATGAGGAAACTAAAAAATACGAAATAAAAGATTTAGGAACAATTGAATGTGAAAAAATAGAATTAAATGCTCCTATTAAAGAAACAATAGAATTAGATATTTTATCAACTGCAGTAGGGCATTTTGAAGACACTGCATTATATAATGGAAATGTATGTTTAGCAGGTCATAACTCTGGAACAAACAAACAGGGCGAAGACATAGGATTTTTCAAAAGATTAAATGAGTTAGAAGAAGGAGATATAATTACATATCATCACGCATTTGGAGAGTATATTTATAAAGTTAGTGAAATTAAGGAAATAGAGGAAACCGATTTTTCAGTATTAGAGCCTTCTACAACGGATAAATTAACATTGATTACTTGTGTTAAAGGTCAAAAAAAGTTAAGATTATGTGTTGTTTGCAATAGAATATAGCTTTATAATAAAGTATTTGTAAAAAAATATAATGATATAAGGTACAAAAATATGTTAATAGAAAATAGAAATGAAAATGACTTTATAAATGGAAACTATATTGCTGTGTATATGATGAATATTAAATACAAAGACTTTATATAATAAAGAAAACCAATTAGGATATGTAGAAGATTAGGAAGAGAGATTAGATTTTTTAAGATAAAATTATGTAAATTTATTTATTTTTATTCCAAAATATGGTATAATCTTTATAAAAGTGAGGTGTTTTAATGAATAATACAATAAATATTTATCAAACGCTGAACGAAAGAGAAAAATACATTTTGGAAAAGCTTGAAATAAATGAGTGTGATTTAAAACCAGAGTATGCAAGCTCTGTTATAACTGTAATGAAAAGAATGACAACTAGAATTTCTGAATTACCATTAACAAATGAAAAAGTTATGTCTGCAATACAAGATTTCAACCAATTTAAAGATGTTTTTTTTAAAGGAATTAATATCATTATGTCAGATAAAGACTATCCAGATATAAAATTAAATGTATATAAATCACTTTCTGATGAAACAAAGAAAACTTTAGAAATACTTGAGATAAAAGTTGAGGATAAGGAAATTACCGCAAAAGAGTATTCTGAAATTTCTAATATTTTAATAAATAAATTGTTGATAAAATATGGAACAGGCATAAAGCAACAAGAATGTGTTGATCTAACATTAAAAATTATATTTTTATATATTGTAAATATGGCTAAAAATGATGAGCTATAAAAAAATAGAGATGTATTAACAATAATATATCTCTATTTTTCTAATAATGCGTCTATTAACGTATAAATAATTTTTCTATCTTTTTTATTTAATTTCATAAATTTTTGTTCATATTCGTCAGAATCTTTTTTTGCATTTGACTTTTGAATAAATTTATACAATATATCATTGGGAGTAACATTATAAGCTTCACAAAACTTAAGCATAGTATTTATTGTACCTTTTGCAATCCCACACTCAATTTGACTTATATATTTTGTTTCTAATCCAGTAAGTTGTGAAACTTGTTCTTGTGTCAAATTGTTCTTTTTGCGAATTTCTTGTAAAGATTTCCCATAAATCACATTTTCCGTATTCCTTCCCATATAATAGATACCTCCACACCGTTATAATACTTTATTTTATTAAATAAAAGAACAAACGATTATAAGATGTAGTTCGTAAAAAAGCTATACAAGCTATTTACATTTTACCCTAAAATGTGTATAATATACGATATAAAAGAAGAATGTTAATTTGCGTGTAACATTTATTTTAAAAATATGTAAAGCTTATTTATATTTGGGGGAAAATTAAAAAGTAAGGCTATGCAATTAATATTTGAATTTTATAAATTCAAATATTTTTTTTACCTTAAGTTACTTTAGGTTAGTGTAAAATTTTAGTTGGCAAAATTAAAAAAAGA
>UMCF01077474.1_pt1 | contig 89317 bp, 99 predicted proteins | sample 1964131 | NCBI WGS metagenome assembly UMCF01 (sample SAMEA4835958, study PRJEB28245) | human gut metagenome | biome: gut microbiome; material: fecal sample | place: Denmark | collected 2008
ATCTATCACCTCGTAAAGGGAGGCTGTCTCGATACCGGGCGTGTAGATGGCGAGAACCGCTTAATCCTGAAACGTTCCCCGAACGCGGGGTTGATATATCGTATCTTTTCATGCTGTTCAAAGTTTTAGATTAATTTTTGAAACAAGGATAAAGCGTACCCGCACCCGAACCCGATAGCGTTATAGAGGGAGAAACGGGCGGTGTACCCCATGTTACAGATCCACATCACGAGAACGACGACCAAACCGGTCCAGGCACCTAGAAAAGCGCAAACGAGGAAGGTGATCAAAAGACAGAGAAAACCTTCACTTTTCAGAAAATCGATTAAATATTTCATATCACTAGTTTTTTGTAATTAGACATGTATTCCTGTTCAGTACCCGCACCAAGCGGTGTGTTGTAGTATTTCTTCCAATAACGAGCCTGTCCATCCAAGCTAGAAGGGATCCCCTCTTTCACCCTTAGATAATGAACCCTTGCCATGCAGGTCGCCAGGCGATCGTTGTTGACAAGATCTTTCGAGTTAAATTCCTTCACCCCGCTCACCTCCATTATCTTCTCCTTCAAAATAGGTTTGGAAGAGAGGTAATTCTTCACTATGTCACCGAAAGTGGCCGGTTCCATCTGGTAAATACCGAGAGCCGGACCCCCTCCTATCTGTTTTCGATACTTTCCGAGGTGGCTCTCCTGGGCGCACGTACCCATCAACAACTCCACCGCCTCTTTCCGGTTTATGACGGGGTAAGAGGGGAGTGTTGCCAGCTCGCCAAGTACTTCCTCGATCAAGTTTCTTAATTCGTTAGATTCCATGATGTTTCTTTTTACATTTTCGATGGAAAGGTAATGAAAAATGATTGATTATCAAAATGAAGGTGAAAAAGAATGGCGTGGCGGGTGAAGAATTAAAAAGTACGCGGAGATGTGTTATTAGCGTGAAAAATAAAATAAAGGACCGAACCCGCCACGCCTGGACTGAGTTAATTGTTCTTTACACGATGTAAATATACGGATATATTGTTTATCATCAAAATAAAAAGGAGGATTTCTCCTCCCTTTCTCGCTAGCCATCATCTCGACGGGTCACAAATCTAACACATTTTATAAACCAAACATTGTCGATGTAAATATACACTTTATTTATCATTTTACAAAGATAAAAGAATAAAATGGAGGGCGGGATCACCCCAACCCTCTACCAAATGTAATTATGAATCAAAAAAAGAATAGTGGTTCCTCTCCTTACTCGTGGTTCACCACCTCCACGATGGGTGATTCCTTGATCTGCGTGATCTTCCATTCAATGGTTGAACCCGCCCAGTCCTGTTCGATGAAAGGAATTGCTTCTTCCGGCACGCTCGCCCTCACCAAGTAATAGAGATGGTAATTCTTCTTCTTGCCCTCATCCGTTTCCTCCACGTAAGTGACTGTGACGTTGAAGAACTTATCGTCATCTCCTTCTACCTCGTTTATCACCTTGTTGATCCGGGAATAGGTGATGGCTTTGATGGTGAGATCCTTGAAATCCCTCTCCCGGGCCAGTTCCACCATCCTCGTTTCCGCTTCCGTGAAGCTCATGGCGTCGATGAGGAAGGAACGGTTAACATCCTTCACCTCACCAACCTCGTTCACTTCCGGGTACTTGATCTTAACTTCGTAATACATGATCTATCCTCCTTTTCCTTACTTCGACGTACCCTCTTTAACGTCCTTATCCGGTTTGATGGATGGACCTTCCTTGGTTTCTTCTTCTAGCGGGTTACGTTTCAGCTCCTGTTGCAACACGCTGTTAACGATCACGTCCTTGAAGCGGGAGAAATCGTACTGATTCTGCATCTGGTTTCTCTTCTCCTCCAGTACCTGATCTATGATCATGTTCTTGGCGAACTCGTACCCGAGGTTAATGAAGTTAGCGTTACTCTCGATGTGCGCCTTTAACTGTTCTAGCTCTTCTCTTTTCATGTTTTAAAATTTAAATTTTGGTTTATGTTCATCTATCGAGCCTCTTTCTCGATCATTTTCTTCAACTCGTACAGCCCTTTCATGATGCTGTCAATCTTATCCAGTACCATTGCCAAATTCTTCTTACCGTTAGGGGTTGGTTGGAAGGTACGTTGAAAGTCTTCGAACGATATCACCTTGGATCCTTTTTCGAGGCAATAAGAAGGGTACGGGTATCCGTTCTGAAGGTTGAAATAAGGCATGGGCGTCATGTAACCGCCCGACCACCCTTTCTGACCGGTTGTCTTCGTGAAATAATCGTAGCAGAATTTCATCTCGCTATCGCCATTGCATTTCACATATACGACCTCCCCTTTATTCTCCTTCACCTCTTGAAGTATCATTTCCACGTTAGAGGAGAACTCCCTGGTTGATATGATCAACCCGTTATCCTTCACCCCTTCTCTCGTCAGTACCACCCCGTCCTGTACCCGGAAAAAGAACGGGTAATTGCCGCTACAGGTGTACTGTTTGGCTACCGGGTAGCCGACCTTCTCCGCGTACCGTACCACCTTCTGTAAATCTCCCGCGTTGTTGAGGGTTACAACCCCTCCTTTATCCACGAATTCTTTCAATTTCATCGTTCCTAATTTTTATCTGTTTAACACCAAAACGTTATCTAACTCTTCCAATATCTTCAACCCCTCGTCCTCGTTCTTAACCTTCGCCGTGAAAGAGGACCGTGAAGTTACCACTTTTATGGCGAACCTCAAAGAAGGATTTTCCATGTGTTTATATTCCACCATCTGATAGGAGAGGATCGAGGACACTCTAACTCTTATCTCTCCCACCTGGATGAACATCACGTTGTTTCTCTTTTCCATGACACTACCTCCTATAACTTCGTTTTCCGGTTCACCCATAATCCAACTCCTAGCAGGAAGAACACCACCGCCAACCACCACGTATCGTAATTGGGTTCCTCGTAGAACATCGGCCTCACGCATTGAGCGGAGGTGAAAAATGAGGCGATCGCCATGAATATTTTCGTTTTCATAATCTCTTGTTTTTAATTAATTCTTTATTTTCAACACGATAAAGATACATATTGTTTATCAATTATCCACGTCTTTCATCTTAAAATTTCGTACCCGTAACCTTCCAGAAGGTTTATACCTCTGATTTCCTCACCCGTTTCCGGGATTCTGATCCTCCCTTCCTCCTCTATCGCGAGAAACACTTTACCGTCAAATTCTCTTTTTAGCATGTGATAGAGCTGTGTATTCTCGTTTTCTCCCCCATCGCCATGTAAATCGTTATAATTTACTTCTTCCTGCGTTAAAAACGATATTTGACGTGTCATTTCCTTGACCTTTTCCTGGAGCATGGAGTTGTCCGCTTCCAGCTCCCTCACCCTCTCCCTTAAATAGAGGAGCTCAGTCCTTTCCGATAACGATACGCTCCCCGTCATTCTTCCAGTAATTTAAAGACCACTCCCTTTCTATCTTTTCTCACGCTCGCCTCACACGAACCTATATGTTTCATCGCCTTACAGCAATCGGAGTAGGATCCATCCTTGAGGAAACATTCCTTGCACCCTTCCTTTTCCAGAACCACCAGATGCAATCTTTTCCTGCCATACAGGAACCTCTCACCTACTTTTTTCTCGTTATCCATAACTTTTTCTTTTTAGGTGAAAGCTATTATATATTATAATATATAATAGCTTTCAAGGTTTGTTTAATACATGGAAAATTTTTAAAATTCAACCAGAATCAATCTCTTCGCCGATATCTCCCCGTTCACGATTTCTTTCACCCACATATGCCTCTTACCGAACCCGGCAACGAAGAAATTAATGTACAAGGCAACGTTCTCGTTCTTATCAGAGAATTTCTCCCTTAGCCCTTTCTCGTTTTTGCAATCCTGAATATCGTTTAGCAAGCTAACAAAAGCTTCCATTCTTTCTAATGTTATGTTCTCGATTCTGTTTTCAATTTGTGCTTTCATATCTCTTATTGTTTTTAGTTATACATCATTTTCAACACTGTAAAGATACACAAAGTTTATCAATGTACAACAGAAAATCCGGAAAAGTTTGGGTAAAAATCTTAAAACTATTCCTTTCCCAGATAATCACGGATCATATTTGAGACATCGAAAGGTTCTAGGTTCGATTCCTTGCCGTTCCAGATACAGGATACCATCCAGATCAAAACGCTCAAACAAACTACCGGTAAGAAGCATATCATGTAGAAGAACCTTATCATTCTTTTCATATCATTTAATTATTATGGTAAATATAAAATCATTTCGTACCCGTTCCATTTTCGAGAATAAAACTTTGGTGGAATTTCAACACTCTGATCTTCATTATCAACGAGTTACATTTTCGGTCATTTTCCGTGAAAATAGCGGGTTTCACCTCTAAAATTAATTCTTTTTAAGATACTTGGATTCCCCTCAACTTATAGCTCTTGAAAGTTCGGTGAAGGGGCGGGTGATCCTTCAATAGAAGCTCTTCCAATTCCCTCTCCGTCGCCTCATAACAGGGTCCGACCACCACCACGTCCTCGCTATCGGATTTAAAATCCCTGTACTTTTCATCCACGAAATAGGTACGAGACGGGTAATGAAGGTAATACGACATCTCCTTCGACGGACCTTTCCTCCCGCGATAAGTGTAGAAGGGATCGATAACCTCGCTCATCGAGGCCGTGTTCACCAACATGCCAAGTTCTTCCATACCTTCATTGACGACAACCCCGACTATTATATCGTTCTCTCCCTGCCTTACCTTTCCTATATAGATCTCTCTTTGCGAGGGTGAGTAGATGTAGTAATCCCTCAACCGCCTTCCTTCCCCGATAGGTACGTCATCTTCCCACTTTTCCTGCGTTTTGTAGTTAGCGAGGTAATCGGCGACAGAGTTACCGAAAGCTGTCTCGTCATCCATCCTATCTTGATGCCCTTTAACGTGAACGTAAGTCTTCAAAACTTTAGGGGTTCGATCCAGCTCGTTGAGAACCTGAAGCCATAGATCCTTGTTCTTTACCGGTCCGGCCGAACCCATCCAGTTATTCTCCAACCAAGCGGGCATGTACTCGATAACGCTCTTCATAACGTACTCTGAATCCATGTAAAAGGTGGCCGAGGTAGGTTCGTTATCGAGTTGTTTCAAGGCTAGAAGGAAGGCGTGAATCTCGGCCCTCCCTGTCTTGGTGTACCTCCAGCCTTTCGATAGCATCACCTCCAACCCGTCATCCCATTTCATGTACACCCCGCTACCACCTTTCCGGTCTTCCTTTATGGTGGCGGAACCGTCAGTCCAAATCTTAACGCTTCTCATCCCCGTCAAAATTTAGGTTACAATCCTCGCAATGAAACATTTCCATCCACTTTATCCGGTACGTTCTCCTGCTCTTGCATCTGGGGCACGAGGGATGGTTCTTCTTGAAGCATTCCACCACCCAGGCGTAAATCGTTACCATCACCACCCATAGAAGTACGAGTATTATTATCACCACGTTAACTATCGTTTTCATATTTCTGTTTTTATTTATTAGCGATCATTTTCAACACCATAAAAATACACTATGTTTATGAATTATCCAACGAAATCGATCATTTTCTTGAAATAAAAACGGAGGAGAGCGATAACCCTCCTCCAACGATTGTTTAACTAAAAATAAATAAATGAGTAATGAAAACTGAAAGGACGCGTTCCGTCTCGGATATTCGGCGCCCTGATTAACTCAAACAATAATCAACATTTAAAAAGCAAACATTATATCTTTATATATCAACGCATTATATCAGATATTATCCCACTTATATCGGCCATCTCCGGGTAAGCGTCATCGTTTAACCAAGTCTTCACCTCCTCGTAGAAAGCCTCCCCTTTCTCATCGCTAGTGAAGGAATAAGAAGCGGGTTCATCCAAGCCGGTAACGTACAGGAGCACCCTGCAAGGTTCGTTCTTTTGCCACCACTTTCTGGCTTGGATTGAAGATTTCAGTTCCACCCCGAATATCGCCGATTTTCTTATCAATATCTTCTTTTTCATGATCTTTTTCATTTCAATATGTAAATATACGAATTATTTTTGTTTAAACTTGTTATAACCGATTCTTTTTCTTTATCTGATAATTTATGTTGATTAGAAGGGTGAATCAGTTATAACAGATCTATGACTCGTCGTCCTTCTTCCCTTCACCCTCCTTTTTCTTCTTCTGTAGGTGGTAACGCTGGCGACGGTACTCCCTCCACCTTTCTTTCTTCTCCTCTTCCGTCATATCCCCTCTCTTGGCGTACCTTCGTTTGGTGATCTCGTTCACCTCGATTATCTTCTTCTCCTCCGCCAAGTCAGTGGATGACATACCTCGACGAAGCATCTCCAATAACTTACCACGACCTTCCTCGACTTTAGGTAATTCCTTCTCTTCTACCACGATAGCGTCCGATATGGGTTCAATTTCGTTCACCCTCAACCTCGATTTCTCCCCCAGCTCCTCCCAGGACATGTTCCGGATTATATCACCCGGCAGTTGGATGTTCTGACCATCCAGGAAGTTTTTGTTGTATCCGTTATGATCCTTGTAGTAAGAGGAGGCGAGCTGGCCTATGATGGAAGCCGGATTTATCCCCGCTTTAGCCGCCACTAACCCTATAACTATCATGTTTATAGGAAGTTTCTGAAGAGCTTCGGCGATGTTATCCTGTCCGTGTATCATGGCGTTGATATCTATCTTACCGTCCACGGTAAGGAAGAGCTGTTCACCCTTACATTCTTTTCTCGCCTGCTCCAAGACCTTTCTTATCTCGGCCGAGTATGCCAGCTTCCCCTCTCGATCGAACCGCATCCTCCAATTCAGAAGCAACTCGTTGAGAACCTGCAATCTACCGGTCTCCGTGGCGATAAAAAAATCTTTCTTAGAATCGATAAATTTCAACCTCCTCCTCTCTATCGTTTCCCGGTTATCTTGATAGAAGATTTTCAGCAAGCTAGTGGACACCGTGTAACCTTTCTTCACCTTCAGGACCGAGATTATATCCTGCGTGGTGTAGAACTGGGCGAAGAGATCGATGATCTCATCCGCGTTCTCCATTATCGCCACGCTGTACTTCGACCCGAAAAGCCCCTTTATCCGGTTTTTGTGAATGGATAGCTTCCGTATGATCGGCATCGCGTAGGTGTTTCTGTGTTCAACCGCCTCATCCGCCTGCTCGTCCGTCCCACCCTGTTTCTTGACAGCCATTCTCACATTCACGCCGGTGGTATCCACCGTGCACTCCTTTCCCTGCTTGTTGGTGAAGTGAAAATACCTTTCAGGAAGGGTTTCCCAGTACCTTTTTATGAGCTCGTACTCGATGTAGTGTTCCTGGATCTCATCTTTCTGCCCTTTTATGTAATCAGGCAGGTTATCACGTATTTTTTCTCTTAATTCATCGATTTCCATATAATTGTTTTAGCGTTCTGGGTGTGAAGATACGTTTTTGTACTCATTTTAACAAAAATCGATTCATTTTATTTATCTCAGTCCTGTAACCGGTCGTTCAAAATGTCAAGATAACATTGCATGTGATGGAGCTGTTCACGTAAAAGGTGCTTCTGTTTATCGCTGACATGATTGAAAGTTTTCGAGTTAACGAAATTTCTTAATTTATCAACCTTCATTTCGAGTTCATCTCTTTCGTTCGCCAAACGATCCTTCCACGTGTCAACGCAATCGAATATCATCTCGAACTCATCCTCTAGGAACCAGTTCGTCTCGCCTCCCGCCCATTCAACTCGGTAAACAGGGTTACCGGCAACTTCCTCATCCGGTTCCTCACCTTTCGAATGTAACTTGCAATACTCGCCGTAAGTCATTTCCTCGACCTCGAACTCTCCTATATATTTATACTTTTTCATAACTTTTAAATTTAATGACAACTAGGATCAATCTTCCTTATCATTTAACCAGGATTCGAACTCCTCCACGTTTTCGAACATGTTATAGAGGTCGCACCTGATATCCGCAACGGTTTTGGTGCTACAATCCACGATACCTCGGAAAATACCGATATCACAGATTTCCCTGTCACTTAACCCGTCGATAATTTTTCTCAATTCCTCTTTCATACCTTCTCTATTTAATGAAATGAATTATAGCGGCGGCCAGTATCGCCACGAGCAACACCACGCCAACCCAGATCGCCACTTTTTGCCCTTTCCCGATATTACCGTTACTCGTTGCCCGAGTCACGCAAAACGCTATCAAGGCGATGATAGCGATAATGAAAATAATTAATTTAACCATATTACTCTTCCCATTTAACGAAAACGGTATCAATGTAACTATCTGAACCTATGTTGTTTTCTCTCGCTTCTTTTTCTGTATCGAAGACCTTTCCGAAACTTCGATACGGTGGTGTGTTATTTTTATACATGTTCACCCATCCTTCTTTCTTCTCCGGCTTCATGAATAGATCACCGTTATTGTTAGCTCCATCACCGATAACGTAACCATCGAGGGTGTATTTCTGTAACGTTTCCCTGTTGGTTGCCGGATCAGTGATCGCCCCGGCAACCGGGTATTTATCGTCTTTCAAGTCGTAACAAAGGATTCGAACATCCATCCCGTATCCGTTACACACAGATTTACCTTGTTTTGCTTTTTCTAAATTAAAAGGTTTCATGTTCTTAAATTTTTAATTAATCACCATTCTTTTGAAACATCACTTCCAGGCAACGATATATGAATATCGCTATACAGAAAATGATTAGTGGCGTACTCGCTGATAAGATTAAAGAATTCTCTCATAATTTTATTTATTAAAATCCCATTCCCAATTCCATTCTTCTTGACATATCCCCAACTCACAATAATTACTGTCCTTGTGATTATCTAGTTCCTGATATAATGATTTAACAAGCTCTTTCTCTCTGTTATCTAACTTTGATAATAACTTATCCATGTCTTTTTGGGTGAATGTGTAATAGGAAGCTAATGCCTCACTAATAATTTCTTTCGCTTCATCTAATGATGTGGTAGAAAAATCTTTTCCTCTCACATTAAAAAAGAATCTGCCTTCAGTATTTATACTTATTCTAATATTTTTATGTACCCATTCCATAGCTGTAATTTTATATTTCATCTCTTTTTAAATTCAATAATAGTATCTGTTCTTACAAGCAATGAATTAACATAAACTTTCTCGTATTTAACTTCTAGATTACCTCTTAGATATTCTAAACAGGATTTCTCTTTTGGGGAAAATATAGTAACCATAGATAAAATTGCTGCAACATAGAGAAGCCCTGTCAAATGCAACATAATGTTTATACCAGGGTTGTCCTTATTTTCCACTTTATGTATAGCTACTATCATTATTAAGGAGATAACCAGTATTATTGATGCAAAATATATCATATCCAAATAGAATTTTTAATGTTAATAGATAAATCATCTGCTTCAAAATCAAACTTGGATACTGGAACTATATATTTCCAATTTACCCCATTTGAATTTATTTTTGATACATGACATTGTCTACATTTTTTATAATATCTTAAAGACCAATCTCCGCCGTTTTCAGATACCATAACTGGTGTATTAAAAGGAAGCAATTGATTTCTTTTTCTTCTAACTCTTTTTCCCAATCTCTGTTTTCTTTGGAAGGAAATATTAAGCATTCTCCCACTTCATCATATTTTCCATTTTCATTTAAAACCGTCCAGTTTTTGGCTTTATTTCGTATCCATATAACATTATCAATGTTGTCAAGATCAATTTCACAATCTCCTAATAAAGGAGAATAACCTTCAGTTACTCCTAGTTCTTTTATAATATCGTATACTGTCATAATTATCAATCCTTATAAATAATTTTATCTTTAATTATAAATTCACCTCTAATTTCAGTTGGCAAAATATTAGTAATACACGCAGGAAATACATCTCCATTCATCGATTTACATAAGGGGTGAATCTCTTTAGGCATGGGAGCTGGACAGTCCTTACAATGCATTACCATTTCAAAATGTTGCTTTTGCCCATTTTTATCCTTGCTTCCGCAGCACTCGCAATGAATAGGATAATAAAAATATGTTCTTTCTAACTGTGTTTCTTTACCACAAATTTCACATTTTCCGTATTCAATTTCTCCGCTCATAGCTTATTCAATCATTAAATAGTCTTTAACTAGTTGTTCGTTGTTCTTCAAGAATCCATCTCTTTGTTCTTTTGTGTGAAAAGCTAAAAAGTCATAGCTCAGATAGCACACGACACATTTGACCTCACTACTATCTCTCATTATAACATATTTCTTCATATCACTATCTTTTGTAACTTCAGGATAAAGGCTTGAATCAAGTTCTTCTCCTTTCTTCGGTTGATAATCTGATCCTGTAACATAAAAATTACCATCAAAAGGATATGCGTTAACGTACTTGCAAGGAGCGTCCCACGGCTTCATTGTATTCTTATATTCGAATTTAAATAATCTACCATCATTATCTCTTGCAACGTAAAATTTCTCAATGTTTGAATTTTGTGTTTTCATATCTCTTATTGTTTTTAGTTATACATCATTTTCAACACTGTAAAGATACACAAAGTTTATCAATGTACAACGAAAATCCGGAAAAAGTTTGGGTAAAAAATCTTAAAATAAAAAGAGGGTGGAAAGATCCGCCCTACCTCGTTGAAAATAACAATGAATATATGAAAACAAAAGAATCATCATTTTAGCTCGCACATACCTCCCGAGCACGCCTGGGCGACGGTTGACCCGGCATCAACCCATTCTTCGTTCCATGAAACAGATTCCCAGTCAACGTGTTTCATTCCTTTCAATTTCTGCCAGCGATGAAACAAGGATACGTGTTTCAAGCAAAATTCAGTTCTCGACAAATCACCGTTCAAGTACTTCGTAGCAAAATTTTTGAACCTTCTCACCCAGTCCACTTTCTTGTCCACGATGGATTGAAGATGCGATGATATGGCGTTAACGTCACTGATCATAACCCCGTTCACCTCGACCAATAGTTTTCCATCTTTTAGGTGAGAGAGGATGAACTCTGATATATCCTTGTCAGTTAATGTTAGATGGTGGTTGTTCCTTCCCATCGCCACGTCGCACGCCAGCCACAGATCATCGTTGAACACGGCCAGCCCGTCAACTATCAAGCCCCCGGCAAGGATAGCACCGGCACCGTATCTTTCCGCCAGTTCTTTTTCATCTAAAACGCTCGTGTAGGGGGCTTGGGGGTAAATTAAATCACCTCCTTTCGGAAGAAAGCTGATCCCTGAGAAAATATCCCGGTTCTTCCACACGTATGCTCCCACTTCTTCCCACTCTTCATCCCTTACCGTGCAGGTGTTTGAAACGTTCATTCGAAGATCTTTCATTTCCGGATATTCCTTATAAAAAGGATGATCGAAGTTCGTCCCCACCTCTATCCAATGCTCTTTCGTCAGTTTAACCAGTTTCAAGAAATCGAGAGCGGATGAATCCTCGCTCGTCAACACGTTATCCTCCAATTCGACAGGGAATGATATAACGCTCTCTCCCTCCTTGTTGTAAACAGACGGTCTTACCATGACGGGGTTCACCTCTTTTACATGCTGGAGAGCTTGTTCCGTGTTAGCTGCCTGTATGTTTCTTATAAATCTCTTGAAATGAAATTTATGAATACCAGAACTAGTGCATCCGAGTAACTGAGAGGAGTTGCCTGATGGTTTGATAACCGTGGTTCTGGCCGCATGATTTATACCGATCAGATCCGCCACCCTTCGATTCGTTTCCTTCACCACCCTCGCCCCCTCTTCCTGCAATTGAGGGTCGAACAGTATTTCCGGGTTCTCACACATGCCCGTTATTCCGACGCCGATCAAAGCGTCTCTCTCCGCTATCTTTCTTGAAACGGGAGATAGAACCTTAAAATTCGTGTATGATGCTTGAATCGTGCCTAGAATAGCCGCCCCCTTGCAAGCGTCAAGAAATTGTTCCTTCGTTTTTATCTTCGCACCGTTTATCTCGGTTAAATTACAGAAGGAGAATCCCGATTCATGAACACCATCCTTGTTCCTGAATTTCGGGAACATCCCCACCTCGCAATTATGAGCTATCAGCCCGTTCACGACACCCCAATGCCCCTCATCGAGTATCTCAAAATCGTACACTTCCTCAATATCACCGCTATCAAATATCGCAGTGCATTTAGAATCGGTGTTATCAAAACCTTTGGCTATTTTCCCTATCAAGTTGGAAGCGAAGCACACTGATCCATCTTGAAGCATGAATCTATGATCAGGGGTGCATTCAATTTTTCTGCCGTTATCAAAGGTAAGCCTGATAACATGCTTGTAACCGACTGACCACACCCTCCCTCTCTTTCTCTCGCCATCCTTGTTTATTAACGTGAGGTAGTAGTCGTCCTTTTTATGAGTGAACGAAACCAGATCGTTAAATTTCATATAACCAGATCCCGTTAACAATCGCATATCTCCCGTAAAACAGCAAGGGTTGTACACTACATCCCTGTGAGATAGAAAGACGAGGCCGGGTTCACCGAACTCCTTTATCGATTCGAATATCTTGTCGTACGTTTCCTTCGCCGTGTTAGGGAGAATCACGGCGCTATTGTTCGCCCTGGCCAGCTCCGGGTACTCGCTAAACCAGTTCCCCGTCTTGCAATTCAGCATCTCCTCGTCATCAGCATCGAACTGACATAAAAGTGCGGATCTGCGTATACCACCCGAGATAACCGCGTCGGCTATGATACACGCCATCCGGTGTAACTCGAACGGAGTAGCTTTCCTTCCTTTTATCTTTCTCAACACCTTGTTCAATTTCTCGATACATTTTTTTAGAGGTTCGGGTCCCGGTGCCTTGAACCCGCCGCTTATGAACGATCCTTTCGGTCTTATAAGAGAGTAATCGAAATTGATGGACGGTAAATTGAGGTAGTGCACTTTCACAGTCTCTCCAACCGCGAACGCCCATCCCTCTATCGAATCATCGATAACGATGTTGACCGGATCAGACTTTTCGTCCACTCCCTTCAATTTAGGTAATTTCTCCGTGTGAACTCTCTGAACTGAGTAACCAGCTCCCGCCCCGCACAGAAGAAGGTGCATCAATTCTTGGAAGAATTCGATTCGATCTATGTACGATCCCGTGCAATTAAAGTTCCGTGAATGATTCTTCAAAAGTGAATCTCCACCGTATTGAAGGGCTCGTTGAGCGCCGAGAATTACTTGATCGCGATACAGTCTCTCGGCGAACTTCAAGTAAGAATCAATCTCTTTCTCATTTCCTTCTTTAATCGCCATGTCATCAGCCAAGTGCCGGTAGTGCATGTCCATGACCCGGTCCACGCTTTGATCCCACGTTTCCTTCTTTCCGTTAACGGTTCTCGCGTACTTGCTGACGAAGATGTAATCCCCGATCTCTTTTCTACTATCAATCATTTCATTCATATAACATGATTTAAAAATTATACCTCCTCTTCTTCACGAGATATCAGGCGACAGAGAGGGAGGTTTCCCGATTGAACCACTAAATCAATGTGATCCAACACGTTAAAATGACTTCCTTTCCGTGATATCTCTCGCGAAACAGATTTAAAGATACCATTTTCCAAGACGATAACCAAGGGTTTGGGTCTTCTATTTTCATCCAGCTCGCAAGCCCTTCTCTCGTAAATCAAGTGATTCTGAATCTTCTTCAGATCGGGTAAATAAGGTTCAAGGCACGGTATCTTGTTAGCGCAAACCATCGTGATGGCGTGTTTCGTTCCCGTTTCAACATACAATTTCGGTTTCTTCATGTTTATTCTCTTTATATGGTATGAATATTAACGATCTTTTCGCTCTCGTTACCGCCACGAATTGAAGGCATTTCTCCCCGTACAACGCTAGCTCGGTTGTCGCGTATTTACTGGGTATCAGTTCATGGAATCCTAGGATGAACACTCTCTCAGCCTCTAACCCTTTACTTTTGTGAATGGTAGAAAGAATGATCTTATCACTCGATTTATCCCCGAATATCTCGGTCACTTGGTTCTTCACCGCCTCAACGTTACCGAAAGATTGAACGAGTACCAGTATGATCTGAACCTTCTCCTCTAGAGCGATGTATCCCTCGTTAGCCTTGAAATTCCTGACACCCTTCTCCTCCAGTTCTTTCCTCTTCTCTTCCAGCATTTTTTTCAGATCAACAAGTGAGTTGATACCTGATAGAATGGATTGCAAACCTTCCCCGTAATCTTTTCCGAGAATAACGGATTTCTTTCCAGCCTTCAATAACTTTATGAACGTTTCAACCAGGGGGAGATTATTTCGGCATATAACGTAATCACCATTTTTAACCTCATCTAGCGTTCCAAACCTCACCTCACCATCAGGTGCGTCAGGTAACGCTTCTATATCAGAAGAATATTTTCTCGCTTCCTCTACGATATTCTTCGCGCATCGATAGGTTAAATTTAGAGGGAGAGATATGGTATTCGGTCTGTTTTTGAATAAGTGAAACGAATCGAACGACGATCCTTGAAAAGAATAAATACATTGCTTTTCGTCACCCACTACCACTAACCGACCGTTCTCCTTCAACATTCGAAGTATCAACTCTCTTTGTAATGGATTCAAATCCTGAGCCTCGTCGCAAAATATCACGTCGTATTTAGGATATAATTCCGGTCGAATATATTTATACGCTAGATAAAGTTGATCGGTAAAATCTATATCAAGTTGGTTCACCCTCAAACCGTTCGTTTTCCTATCAATCGCGCCCACGAACTTCTTTAAATCTTCCCAGTAGGAAGTATCGAAATCAACACCCCATCTATCACAAATCTCTTCCAATTGTTCCCTGTTATTCACATCAACAAGATTCATGCGAGCGAATTGGTATAGACGAGATATGTTCATTATCCTACCATTTATCTTTTTATCCTCCATCATTTTCCACGATGGAACGAGGTATTCCTTGCAAATGGCGTAGTCCCTCCATTTCGATAACTTGAACCGGCACCTTTTATTGCTTAAAAGGGTGGAAAATGCCTTACTGTGAATCGTCTTCACTTCCGCCCTTCCCATGCACCTTGATTCCAATTCCTCGACTATGCTTTTATTGAAAGCGAGGAATAAACAATCCTTGTAAGATGGTGTAACTTCCAGTAAATGAAGTAACAATGAAGTCTTACCTGTACCTGCACTCGCGTTGACGAATATGTTGCTATTCGAATTCATGTACGCGTCCGAAATAGCTTGTTTGTATTTATCCAGTTTCATGGCGTTCTAATCTTTATCTTTAACGTAAATTTTCTTTATGATGTATTCTCCCGTTTCCCAGCCTCTCGTTGAAAGTAGTTCTTCCACCCTGTACTCAGCCGCCTCCACCGATTCGAAATCTCCGTCAACCCGCTTTCTCTTCCCACCGACGGTTAAATAATAAATCCTATAAATCATTCTCATGTTATCCGTTATTTTTCAACGACATAAAAATACACAAAGTTTATCGTTTTACAAACGAAAATCACTTATTATTTTTCGCCGACCTTAACTTTTTCATCAACATGAAATTAATATCCATGCCGCTAACATCCACGTCAACTCCTTTATTGATAGCATCGGTAACCTTTTTCTTTTCCTCGACCAACTCTGCCATATAAACATCGATCGTATCCGGGCACAGAAGGTAAAACACGTTAATTGTATTTTTCTGACCCATTCTTTCCAATCTCGAATTTGTTTGATCGAGCGTCGTGAACTTATCAGGCAGCTCTATGTATATCAAGTTACTACAACATTCCTGTAACCCATCCACCCCAGTTCCAACCGCGTCTATATTGGCGAAGAGAAACTGTTTCGAACTTGTTTTAAACCTTTGAACTGTCCCGAACTTATCCTTCGATGACATGCCACCTTGAATGATAGGGCTGTCATATTTATCCGCCAATTTTTTTAAAGGGTCTCTTCTGACACCGAATACAAGGAGTTTCTCTTCAGATATTTCCTTCCATTCATTGAGGAAAACTTCTATATCTTTCATCTTTCCCTTCAGGGATAGATCCTTCAAGGTGCTCAGTTTAACTAGGTGAGGTGCGTTCTCCGCCTTCTCCGCTTTCTCGATATCAATCTTCTCCAAGTACTCTATCAAACTATCTTCCGCTTTCTTATATTCTTTCATGTTGCTGATATGAACGGGGACCGTGTTCTCAATCATAGGTGGTAACTCCGTTAAAACCTCCCTTTTCTCTTTTCTGAAATAGCAAGCGTTCGATATAATCTTGTTCAGTTCAAGCGTGTTACTCGCGCATGACACATCCCATCCGAAAAATTGACCACGCAAACATCTTCGCTTGGCGTTACAATACCTGTAAACGAACGATTGCCAATCATGGAACAATTCCTTGAACCATCCCGTTATTTCCAATATATTTATCAATTCAGATGGTCTGTTCATAACCAGCGTACCCGTTAACGGGTAAACGAATTGCGATTTCTTCGCCACTTTTGCAACCCATTCACTTCGCAAACTTTTTCTGTTCTTGCACATGTGCGCTTCGTCAAGAAACATGGATTCCCACCCCGTTTCCAGTAGCTCGGGGAATCTGATTTGAACACCGCTCTCTTTATCCTTCTTGTATAGAATGTCATAGTTTATTATATAAACATCTTGGTTGGGTTTCCACTTATCCTTGCTTTCGATAACCTGAACCTTTCTCCTGCGTAGGTCGACCCATTTCTGCCACTCAGCCCTCCAACCGTACTTCACGGAAGAGGGTGTTACCACCAAACAGGGAAACATTTGAAGCATCTCGGCTAGAACGACGGAGATCCCAGTCTTTCCCAGACCCGGAGAGCAACCGTTGATTGAATTAACATGATTCGCGAGATAGTGGACGCATTCCATTTGGTAATCCCTTAATTTTCTCTTTAAATGGAGTTCATCTATCAACGATTTTACATCTTCCATCGAGATCACATTCTCGTAAACAGGTAATTCAAGATCATCGATTTTCGGTTCAGGTCTCATATTTTCAAATCCGTTTTCCCGAAGAAACTTTTCAATCAAATTGCCCTTATCAAGAGAGATCTCCCTGTACCACTCCTTTGTTTGAGGGTTAAAAAGGAACCCGCCTATCTCCTTCAAAAGAGATATGATAGACGGGTCATATTTAAATCCGACATAAATATATGTTTTCTCTATATAAAAATATCTCATTCTAAATTGTTGATTTTAGACCAAATCGCGTCCCTGTCATTGATCGATATAACCGGGATTCCAAGCTCTCTCGCTTTCATTATCTTCGATGAATTTCCATTCACGTCTTTCACAATTAGAAGGTCCGTGTTCTTGCTAACCCCTGACACGACTTTATGGCATCTTTCCGCTAATTCGGCTTCTAGCTCTTTATCCCGAACTCCCGAAAAACATATTGATAATTGTTTCGTTCCCGGTTTCCTTATTTCCTTCTTAAAATAAGTGACGAATAAATCAAACGGAATCGTACCCTGATCTACCCCAACGAGACTATCAATGAAAATTCTAGCGGTTATTTCACCGATATATTTGATCGAGCTCAATTTACGCATCATCTCCTCGCGATCAAACGAATGAAATAATATCATTGACCTGTATTCATCTATCGTTATGTTATCGAAAATTATCTGGCAAGTCTTCTCCCCGAAAGCACCGTGAAAAACATTGCAAGCTGTCAATAATCTTGCTACAGGAATTTCATCGTGGCTAATCTTTTCGATTTGCGAGAATATTTTATCGTAGCTTCCCTCACCGAATCCATCGATGGAGCACCAATCACCTTTCTTTATCGCCAATATATCGATAATTGATTTATAACCTCTATCATACAATTTCTTAATCGTGGGTTCACCCACCTCTTCAACACCCATCGTGGTGAAGAAGAATAAATTTCTCGCGATAACTTTCTGCTCGCAATCATCATTCATGCAAACCAGCTCGATCATATTTCTATCCCAAACCAGCGGTTTCCCGCAACTCGGACATACCATCATGTCATCGCACGTTCTCTCAAAATCACTCGCCACGAACGATTCCGTTTCATCGTGCTTCGGTATCACGTCGCCTGATCTTCTAACTCGTATCATGGCGTTCTCACAGATATGATTATCCACGATATAACCTGCGTTATGACCCGTAACGTTGGTAACCGTCGCACCGCTCAGCTCGACCGGTTCTATATTGATGACAGGTTTTGATAGCCCATCTTTGCTAACCGTCCATGTTATACCCGTAACCTTCGTTAACTTGCTATCGTTCCATTCCGGGAACTTAACCGCTATCGCGTATCGTGGGTTTCCATTCGGTAACCTTCCAAGTTTCTCTCTCAATGAATAATTATCAATATCCATCACGATACCGTCTATATTGTAGCGATTACTCCAAGTATCGTACAGTTCTTGAAAAATGTTTTTATCTGATAACAATTCTTTCACGGTACTCACCGCCCACCGAACACCACCGATAGTTGATAGTAATTTAACTTGACGGGACTTGTTACACGGAAGATCGCATCCGTAAACAACATAATCAATCTTGGTAACGATACCGGGTTTCCATTCATCCGCGTTGAATTGACCTGCCACCATGTTCCGTGCCGCTTTGTACTCCCCTGATTGAAGGTAGGGTTCGAACTCACTCTTTTTCATTATCGCCTCACCCCAACAATAGCGAGCACCTTCGTTTCTTAACCCCTCTAACCCCGATCTGTTAAATGACATCAATCTAAACCGGTTCGAACTTTCCTGGCCTTCGTTTCCATCACCTCTCGTCCACGCTTTACCACCCAAATCAGTTTCAGTTAACAAGGATATTCCGTCATATTTAGGAGTGAGAACGATTACGGTATCGTCGTTAAATTGTTTTAACCAACTTTCTATCGCATCCCAGCTCTTCACTTTTTCAAGACTGAACATGGGGAGGGGTAAGGGTTCAACCCTATCCTTTCCTTTCACATCCTCTATAACTGATTTTTTTAATAGAGAGTTTTCGGGGTCAATTTCCTTCAATCCATCAACGAGTTTATCGTATTCTTCATCGCTCATGAAAGGGTTTCCGTCTCTGTACGCTTTGTTGGCTTTTAGTATGTTTGATACCAAGTAATCTATTCTAGTTGTCATAATCCGTGCTTCTATATCGTTTTAATCTTTCTTTAAACTCTTCCGTTTTATCATACCCGCAACCGTTCATTTCCGGGCAAAAACCCCGGTAAACACACGATGGAACACATTTATCCGCCATGACGGGATCTATCTCCCTCACCGCGTCGATAACTTGACGCCAAGCCCTTCTCGTTTCTTTCGATGCCTTCATGCAGAGACGAACCTTCGATATGTTTATCAACGCTTGAGCGTTAGCCGCCATATCCATGTCATTCAGTGAACCTTGTTCGAGTTTATCTCGCGATACGATCAAATCTCTTCGATCCTCTCTCTGGGAACGAACGAATTTCTCGCACCCTTCATGGTGACGAGCGAGATGTACCGTGATCCATTGTTTTATATCGCGCCACGTCCATTCAAATTCAACCAACCTGATAGGACTGTGCTCGGCTAGCAACATTTTCGCCCTCCATGAATCAGAAGGTTCTTTATCCAACGGTTCTTTTCCAACGGTCCTCCTGGCAGCGTTTAAAGCTCTTTTCCAGGAGGTAACCATTTCCATTCTCACTATCTTGCTCATGTTAAGCGAATTTCTTGAAGTCTGAAACTATCCCGATAAAATCATTCTCGTCGATCCAAGACCAAGATCCGTAAATATCGTTCATCAATTTCTTGATCATTCTCTTGATCGTTCCCATTAAACGATTGATTTTCGCGTCTTGATTTAATCGATTTGAAACAGCTTTATAGTATAAATCGATGTTACACGAATTAATTGCTTTTTCCATCTCAAAATCAATAATTGATCTTTCTTCTTTCAATTCTGCCAAGATTCTTAACTTTGAAATTATCTCGTTCTTTCTTTCTGTATTCGTTTTCATATCTCTTATTGTTTTTAGTTATACATCATTTTCAACACTGTAAAGATACACAAAGTTTATCAATGTACAACAGAAAATCCGGAAAAGTTTGGGTAAAAAATCTTAAAATAAAAAGAGGGCTCTCGCCCCCTCCCGGATCACTCAACATGCAGAACCCAGATATAATCATCGTGCCCGAACTTCATAGTTACCGTTCGCGTTCCCTGTGACTGTTCAAGTAACGATTTACCTGATGGCGAGTAAAACGCTTGGTTGGATAAATACTTGGTCACATCCCTGCCCGTTATCTCGTTATAACTCTGACCTATCCCCTTGGAGGAGAATGAATCAACCAACCAGAAACTCAGCTCCCCGAAATTTCGAAGAACCATGATCTGCACCTTTTGATGTTTCACGATGCCGAGACAGATCTCCCACACATCGCTTTTTAATAACTCTCCCATATCAATCCAAGTTAGTTCCTATAATCTTTTTCTCGTAGAAGCGTTTCATCTCGGCATCCTGTTTTCGTACCTTCTCGTTGCGCTTCATGATCCACCTCTTTTTCTCATCGTTGGAAAGGGAATCGAACCTACCAAGATTAAATCCAACACCACCTTCGTTTTTCACTTTCACCATTTCCAGTTCCTTCCCGCATTTATCACACACCAATCTCTCTCTCGGAACTAGATGACCGTCTCGCATGACGTAAATTATCGATTTGAAGTGAAATTCCTCGTTGAATTTCTCGCACTTCTCGTTTTTGCAATAAAATTTCGTCGCCATACCTAAAAATTTTTACGTTTCAGATAGGATGCTATAAGCAAGCTATCACATTTATTATCATCCAACTTGATTGATCTGGCGGTTCTTCTCAGATCCACGCTTGGAAATAGCTTCTGACAAGCCTTGATAGAGGTCGCCTTCGTGTCCGTTACCTCCGTTTTACCGGATGACGATTTCTTCTTCACGATACCCACGCCTTCCCACATCACTTTCTGCCATTCCTTCGGCTTGGGGTTAACGAGCGTAACACCTTTCGCCGCTACCAACCCGTTCAAAACACCAGTTATGTAACCGAAATTGAACGTTGAACCGGCAGAGGCTCCGAACAGCGCGTGAACATCCTCTATCCCAACCACCACGTTCTTTCCCTGAAACCGGGTGAATACACCTTCTATAACCCCTCTAACGTGCCAGATATTGAAATCTTTTTTCGGGTCATCCTGTAACGCGATGAACTCCGGCTCTTCGTTAGGCGCGAGAATGCAAAGGAAACCTAGTTTCCCCGGATCTACCCCTATATAAATTTTCTCTTCCATGCTATTCTATTCTACTAATATTATTTTCCTTGATCACTTTCAGGACCTTCGTTCCAACCGATTGATTCACCACGTGCGTTGTCACGAGTATCGGGTAACTGAACCTATTCAACGATTTAACGAGAGATCTCAAGCCTAACGCGTCAATCCCCTCCGCTATCTCGTCCGTGAAAAGGAAATTCAAACCCCCATGCTCGTTAGATTGATTTATCATCCTTTGCTGGGCGAGTATCATCGCGTACTCCAACCTCCCCCTCTCACCACCTGAAAACGAATTAAAAGGTAGGGGTTCGTCCCTCAAGATAGTGGGCGTTATCTCCTCCTTCACGGTCCCGTCTGCTTTTCTCTTGAACCCGTCTATGCTAACTGACAGGTCAGATCCCATATCCCGGAGCGTCTCGTTGCAATTCCTCTGGATTTCCTTCACGCTAACGTTAGCGAGATACATCCTGAATTCCTTGTACTGCACCAACCACTCTCTCGCGTTTTGAAGTTCACCGTCAACCGTTTCAATTTTTTGATCGAGTTCTTTTAGCTTCTCGTTTTCTTTCTCCAAGCCGGATTCAATCCCCTTTCTCTCCTCCATGAAAGCACTTCCAACATCTCCCTTGCTCACCTCGTCTATTTTCACGCCCAGCTCTTTCACTTCCTCTTTCGACCTTTCGATATCACCTTCGAGCGATTTGACCTGTTTTTTATAAGTTTCTAACTTCAATTTATCTCTCTCAATATCTTCTTCAACTTTAGCCAGATTCTTCCTTAAAACCGATAATTCACTGGTAAAACGAGATTCTTCCTCCCTCTTTGATCTTAAATCACCCCTTAAACGCTCGGATTGTTCCTCTATCCTGCATAAATCGTCATTCAAAAGAACGATTGAACTGTTTATTTCCTCGTTTAGCTTGATTAAATCAACCTTCTTTTCCTCCTCCACTTTTATATCAGCGTCCTCGTCAAAAAGAAACCGGTGACCGCATTTGGGGCAGGTTATGATACCCGCCAGCACGGCATCAATATCAGCTAACGCCTCCTCTATCTCCGATTTAGTGCCGATGGATTCCTTGATATCATCCCTCACTTGCTTCTCGCTATTACCCACTTCCTTTAACGCGTTATTAATGGAATCGATCTCTTTCGATATCTTATCTCCCTCCTTGACTCTGCTTGATAAAAAAGAGGATTGCTCCTTCAATTTATCGTTAACCATGACGAGACCCCGTTCAATTCCACCCATTTCCAGGATCAAGGCGTCGATCTTTTCCTCGTTCGAAGATATTTCAGATTCCCTTTCCATTATTCGATTCTTATACGATGAAATCTCTTCCTCTTTCATTCGCTCGTATTTATCCATCGAACAACCCGCTAAACTCTCCTTCAACGTTTCGATCCTACCTTGAACGAAAGCTTTCTCACGAACCAACGATTCCCGGGCTGCTTCCTTGATCGATACTTCCACTTTTATATCCGAATCCACGTTATCGAGAAAGGCGGCGTTACTGAACCTCGCTATCAATTGCAATTTCTGAGAGTTAGAAGAGGTAAAGAATGAAGCAAACCGCTCCTTGTTCACCACGTAATAATTACTCAAATCTTCCTTGCTTATACCGAACCAATCGATGATATAATTATTACCGTCATTCACGGTGGCGAACGAAACCGGTTCATCGTTAACGTACAATTCGAGTTTATTTCCTTTCCTGGTTAATGTTCTCTTTATATGAAACATCTCGTCCCTTACCGGGCAATAAACCCACGATTCGATAACCGCCTCGTCTTGCCCCCTTCTTATCAAATCAACATCACGAACCCCCTTTCTAGAAGTGTAATCTAACCAGCATTTCTCGATGGCGGATTGAATCGCCGTTTTCCCGCTTCCGTTACTTTCCTGCCCCTCATCCGACCTGTTCTCACCCATCAATAGCACCGGTCCGTTCTCGAAATCATATTCAAGTTCCTTGAACGATAAAAAATTCACCAATCTTAATCTTACAGGTACCATGTCATCCAATCTTTATTTTACCACGTATTTCTTCCAATAACTCGGGGTTATCAGCGAGAATCGTTTTGATATTCGCCTCTCCTTGACCGAGATTCGCGCCTTCGTACGAGAACCAGCTGCCCGCCTTCCTGATAATGCCTTGTCCAACCGCGAAATCGAGTATTTCCTGCATGGTATCAATGCCTTTTCCGAAAGCGATAGATATTTCCGCTTGCTTGAACGGTGGCGCGATCTTGTTCTTTTTAACCGTTACCTTGCTTCGAATAGCGACCACGTCATCACCTTCCTTCTTGTTACCGACCCTGCAAACTTCCACTCTCTGTGACGCGTAGAATTTCATGGCGTTACCACCTGGCGTTGTGTTGGCCGACCCCATGAACCCGATATTACTTCTATATTGATTGATGAACATCACCAGCGTTTTATTCTTCTTCGCTTTTTGCGCGATTAGAGGTAACTCGGCACTCATCAACCGTGCCACCAACGCTATCACCGCGTCACCTACGTCTCCATCTATCCTCGCCTTCGGAACGAGAGCCGCTATCGAATCAAGAACTATTATCCCTATATCAGGACAATCCAACATCCTTCTCATGATAGTTAGAGCCATCTCGGCGGAATCCGCCTGGCTCAACACGAATTTTTCCGGGCTTAAATCAACGCCCAACGCTCTCATGTAATCCGGGTCCATCGCTTGTTCGGTGTCTATGTAACCGGCAGAACGACCCGTATCTTGTATAGATTTACAAGCGTGGATGGCAAGCGATGTCTTGCCTGAACTCTCATGCCCGAATAATTCAACCAACCTACCCAGACCGTAACCACCACCCAGAGCCTCATCCAAAACGAGAGATCCGGAAGGAACCCTCTCCACGTCTATGTAATTACCACATATAGCTTCTTTACCGAACTCTTTCTCGATTCCGGCGATCATACTTTTCAAATCCATTATTCCACGTATTTTTTCAAGAATTTATACCCCTTTTCCTTGTCATACCCCTTTTCCTCGCAGAACTTCTCGAACATCGTTTTCATATCACTTCCTGTCAAGGTGGATGGAATATTTTCAATCTCGGGGTCGATAATATCAAGATCTTTTCTCTTCTTTTTCACAATAACCCCTTTTTCAGAGAATATATCATCGTTCAACGACCTTAACTTGGATTCTGAACCGGAAAATTCGATTTTTACCTTCGCGTTGGAAGTGTCGATCTCACCCGCCAGCTTGACAAGATCTGATTTCGATGTTTTATCAAGATCGACTTTCACCACCTTGTATTCCGTGAACTTAGATTTTCTGAACTCAACCTCCCCATCACTGTACAGAACCCAGAATCCCTTAACATCATCCTCACCGAAATTATTCTGCCGGATAGAAGATAAATGAACGATTCCCGGTGCCACTTCCTGCGTGTTATGATAATGACCCAGATAAACGTGCGTGAACGTTTCGGATAGCATGCTAGGAGTTATCGAGCTCACCACTTTCGACCCATCATTGTTAACGCTACCGTTCAACGCGATATGACTCATCAAAACGATAGGAGTTCCTTCCTTGAAATTTTTATCGAGAACATCCCGCTCGATCAATTCGTATCTCTCTAACCAGATATCCGTGTCATAGAAGGGTATGAACGCCACAGGAAGGCCTTGAATGCTTACCAAGGCCTCTATTCTATGCAGTACTAACGCCGGATGGTAGTAGAAGGGGTCGAGAAAACTTCGGTCGTTTTTATAATCCGTTTTATCATGATTTCCGGGAATACACCCGAGCAACATTTGGTTGGCATGTATCATGTCGAGTATATCCGTGAAAGCGTTCAATACCTCTTCTCTTTGAGATACCCTGCTATCGAACACGTCGCCCAAACATAGAAGTGTTGTACAACCCTCTTCTCTTGCCAAATCGATCTGTTGTTTTACAAGATCCTTGATGATAGAAGTGTTTGATTGCTGAAGATGCCAATCCGTTGATATTATCGCTATAACTTTTCTTTCTTCCATAACCAATAATATTTAAAAGAAAGGGTAAAAACCCTTTCTTATTTTTTACGGTTAAGGATGTTTTTCAAAGACGCTTTCACTGAAGCTGGGTCGTGGGCTTTCACACCATCACTGACCGGTTTCTCCTCCTCTCGCGACGGTTCAGTTTCTCCCCCGCTTTCTCCTTCCAATTCGTCAAAAGGAAGTTCTTCTCCCTCCATCGCTAACGTGTACCATCTTGACAGATCATCCTTCGATAAATTAGGTAACGTGTACCCATCTTCAGAGTAATTCTCAGCAATATACTCCCTCAAAAACTTCTTCATTTTCAAAGGTGTGATCTCGTTTGATTCTTCTCTTTTGAACGCTTGTTCGACAGCATCCTCCGCCACTTCTTTCGGTTCAGGTACAACCTCGTATAATTTCTTAACCAATTCTTCGAAATCAGGATCACTCAAAACATCATATTCCGGGTGTTGTGATTCCAAGTTCTTCAACCCTTCCAACGCCAGATTAAGGTCGCGAGTCGTGTAACTATCCACGTACAACTCCTTCAAGGAAGGTTGATTCATCAATCTTTCCAATTCGGAGTCCGTGATTTTACATTTACCGAAAAAATCATCCCACGATTGACCGATGGTGGGCTTACCTGCCTCAATATCGTACTACCCTCTTTCCTTCCCGTTCTGCGTTTTCACCCCTTTCACGATAATTAGAGGGAATCCGTCATCCGGTGATGAGAACATGTCAAGCGATACCTTGTTGGATTCTTCCGCCAGCTCCACCGATTTCTTGTGAAGCTGGTTAAACCAGTTCGTTCTCAATTCCAACCGATACAGATCTCTTTTCTGGTCCTGAACGTAGCAAACCCAGGTGGATTGAGGGATGCAACCCGATCTCCAATTTTTACCGGATCCACCACCTTGAATCGGGAACAAGAATTTTTTCTTATCATTCTCATCCTGAAACTCTTCGGCTTTCTCGAACGCCTTTTGAATGTAAAACTCAATGGGATCTTGTAACCCGGCTTCTTTCACCGCCTTGCAATGGGTTGTCGCGATGAAAATTTTCTTATTCTTCAGCACTTTCCGGCCCGTTTTCTCCCCGTTCTCCCATTCATCATCCATGACTTGAAGTTGAGCGGTACGCATCGCCACGTAAGCGGCCGTATCCTCGCTTGTTGACGGCAACACTCTTAACCAATTCCGACCATCGCTGATCTGATAAAATGGCGCGCGCCGACCTTCAGTTTGATAAAATGTTTTGTTTGTTTCTTTCTGTTTCTGTTCTTCTTTCTGAATTGACTCAAAACTTGATGCTTTAAATTTACTTCTATCAAATGCCATAATTCTAAAAATTTAAACTGTTAACTGATTACCTGATTTTCGATAATTTATTCAACAACTCATCTTTCAAAAAAGAATATTTCTCTAAAAATTCCGTTAAGTCTCTCGCTTCTTCAAACCCAATATTTTCAACCATTAATATTACGGCTCTCTCTAATGTTACCCCGTACGCGATATCCTTCGAATAAATCTTCCCACTTTCCGCCTCCCTGCTCTCGAAAACATCATACCTACCCGGAGAATAGGCACACGGTTTGATCTCCATGTTTTTAAACGCAAACGATTCCATGTTATTTGATTCCTTTCTTAATTAAAAACGTATTCACCTTAGCTTCAACCAATTCATTTAAAAATTCTTCCGGCGATACCGGTTTCACTATCGAACTTAACTTCTTACTCTTATCATTAATAGCCCAGAACCACGAATCCAATATGTTTAACATTCTCTGATTTTCAATCATATCATTTCTCAATCTCTGAAATTCCTCGTCACAATAAATAGCCTCATCAACCGATTTCTCCGTTAACTTGATCAGATCATCTCCTATCTTAAACTTACCTAAATTCTTGTTAGCTTCAATTCTTATCTCTTTCCTGAAATTAGCCTCGTATATATCACATCTTAACTTGCTTTTATTATATAACGCTTCCGCTTCCGATTTCCAAATACCGACTTTATTTAGAAGGGCTGACACCGTGACTATCTCTCCGTAAAGGTTTGAATGATCAATCCTGCACAAAGCGTCAATATCAATCTCTTCTTCTGAATCTTTCGATACAAGAACAACCGGTTTATCTCCTATATGAACTACCGTATTCATTCGTTCAAATTTTACGTTTCACACTCTAAAAATACATAAAGTTTATCTTAAAACCAAGGATTTTCGACTAAGTTAACACCAAAACTTCCGTGCTTTCGTTGGCGTAGATGGCGGTTTGCTGGTTCCTTCCATCCCAGTTCGTTCTTCCGTTCATAAATAATATCGAATTTTTGCAGGTTTTCAGAATATTCTCAAACGCCGCGTACTCATTCGCCCAGAAAACGACGGTTCTGAACTGATAATTTTGCTCCAACGTGATGATCGCGTACTCCCCTTTTTTACCGCTCTTCACTTCAATATCGTAAACGTAACCACCAACGGTTAAATTCAAGCTCTTATTATCAACCGGATCATCAACTATCTCTGAGAAATCCTTGAACGGGTAATCCGGTCTATCGAGCATTTCCTTGAAATAATCCGTGTATAACTTGGGATAATCAAAGAACGCCAGCCCACACAACCTTTTCTGCCTTAAACGGTGCCACCACGCGTATTTCCTCTTATCCGGGTTCGATTCAAACGGATCTTTCTCCTTGTCAATTTTAACTTTGTTCAACTCCCTGTACTGATCGATCAAACGTAACCTATCAACAGGAATCGATATGGATTCAAGTTTATCAAACGCCCCGCATGAAACGAGGTTCTCGATAACGCTCTTGTTAACGGCACTTCCTTTCTGTGAATGACGGTCCAGGAACTCCTCGAAACTGAAATAGGGTCCGTTCTTCGATCTCTCCTCCATGATCTCAACTTGTGCTTTCTCACCTACCTGTTTCACTGAAGATATTGACCAAACCAAGCTATTATCCTCGAAATCCGTTTTAATCTTGTCTGTCGATTCATTAATATCAGGAGGTAGAACCTTGATATTACCTATCTCATTTATCTCATGCAAATAAACCGGGTAGTCGTCATCATCAGCGTAGGAGAAAGCGACAGACCAGTATTCAAGAGGATAATTCACCTTCAACCACTCGCAAGCGTAACCAGTATTCGCGTAAGCAACGGCGTGAGAATTACATGTTACGATACCGTTATCAATAGTAAATGTGTGATACGGGTGATCCATTTCAATATCATAAACATCCTCTTCCTTATCGAACTCAATAGAAATAATCGGCCTATATTCCACGTTTAAACCTTTTCTCCCCATTTTTGTCCGACCAATTTCATAATGTTTTTTCTTATGACATGAAATACAAACAGTTTTTAAATTTTCGAATGAGTTATTTCCATGACAATTATCAACATGATGAACTTCCAACTTTACATCCTTTGCCCCGCAATATTCACAATAATCTTTCATAAGGTTACCCTTGTAGTATTGCAACTTCGTGAAGCTCGTCCCGTTCTCTCTTGAAATAAATCCTTCAACTCCCTTTTTCGAATTTAGCGTGTATCCTTCTCTGTACACCTCACTCTGACCATGATATTTTATATTACCACAGGATTTATCTGTAAACCGATACGATGTATCCTCGTTGACATGTCCCAAATTTACAGGGATCATATCTCCAACAACCATATCCTTTAACATGATATCACCACGATCTGTTGGAAATTTATGATTGCCTGTTACTGAGATGGATAAACCACCCTCCACAATTACCTTGTAAGTTCTTCTAACTCCCTGATAAATAATATTTTTAATATTATTTATAATAAGTTTTCCGTTTTCATTCAACGACCAACTTCTACCATATCCTTTTCTTAAATAAGAAACATGCAAGGACTTATGCCCAGTTTCCCTCGCGTATGAAGTGGAATTCATTATTTTATACATCTCTTCGACTGTTGGTAGATATGAATTCGCACAACCACCTCTCAATAACTTCGTCTTGCCGCTTACACAATGATTAAACTGATAAGCAGCCATATTCTCAATCTCTTTCCACGTATCTTCAGCGTATTTTTGATCAACCCCGAAATTAGAGGTGTAGTGCTTCAAAAACCGTTCCTTAAAAGGCAATAATTTTTCAACCTTTTTCTTTCCCAATGCACGTCTTGCATCATCAGCCTCCACCAAGTTGAACCCGCCTAACTTCTGAAACATCTTCATGGTCTGCTCCTGCCATATCATGATATAACGGGTATCTTGCAATATCTCATCCGATCCTTTCCTAAAAGACACTTCCCTTTCCCCGTTCTTTCTCAGTATGTATTCATTATGAAAATTACCTTCCATGACTCCGGGTCGGTACAGTCCGATACAGTTCACCAATTCCGTTATGTTATCCGGTTTCATCATCCTACAATACCCCGTCAACCCCTTCGCACCGAAATGGAATACATCCCCCGTCCAACCTTTCTGAAAATAGGTGTACACCTTCTTGTCATCAAGAGGTAACGTGTATATATCGACATCTTTCCCGGTGTGTTCTTTCACCAATTTCAATATATCCCCGAATTTACTTAGCTGGAGGATACCCAAAATATCTTCTTTTAGGAACCCGGCTCCATCCAACTCACCACCTTCCCATTCACTCACCATCATATCTCCTTGCCTTCTTACCGGGTTCCAATGGAACATATCATGGTCATCCGGGTACACCATCATAGCACAAGCATGAATCGATTTCGCTTTAGGCTGGCCCTGTATTAAACCAACAGCCTGGATTATACCGGGATACTTGTTAATGAAATACGCGACATCCTTTTTCTGACAAGCCATCCGAAAAAGGTCATCAAAATCTTTCACCCCATCTATCTTGGCCGTGAACATGTTCACCTCAGATACCGGAATACCTTCCAACCTGCATAAGTCTTTGATGGCTGCCTTCACTTGCAAGGTCGTGTAAGTACCAACCGAGCAAACTTGATCCTTACCATATCTTCTCTCCATGTACTCTTTCACCTCGCCTCTTCTAGCCATCTCAAAATCAGTGTCGAGCTCAGAGATCCGGCAATGAACCACCAACGAGCTCTTGCCGGATCTTTTTTCTTATGTTTTTAATTATTACCATGATTTACCTCGTTTCTAATTTTATATAACACGTTATCGCTCAAAATAATATCACCTTCCTCGAGCTCCGAGCCCTTCACTTCGATTTCCTTCTCACCCCGTCTGATCAAAACCACCTTATTTTCCTCTATCTCGTACTCCCCGTTTAACTCGATAACGTTCACGTCAACTTGTTTCCCTATACGACCTTCAGATAAAAATCTCTCAAATAGAAGGTCGTAATCAAACGGATCTATATGAGTTAAATTCATCGCCCTCGCACAAAGAGACCCGCAACCCGAACCACGACCGAACCCTACCAGTATGTTATTTTCCTTGCACCATTTAACTATATCCCACAAGATAAGAAAGTAATCAATAGTTCCACCTCTCTCGATAACACCAATCTCCTTCTCAACTCGCTCCAAGTACTTGTCCATGTCCCCTTCAGGTATATTCATCTCCATCAACCCTTCACCGATCAAATCAATGAACATATCCTTTTTCGAACCACCGTACTTCTTAAACTCCCCTTCCGTCATCTTGTATTTAGGGAGGTGCTTCACATCCATTTCAATCTTGAAAGAAGAGCATCGTTTCGCGATATCATTCGTGTTATCTATCGCGAGTTCAAGTAAATCAAGCATCGAATCGCCATCTTCCTCCCTGAACAGGTCTTTTATCTCCATCAAGTATTCCTCGTTACACTTGAAATACTGATTTCGAGATAGATCATTACTAACACCACCTATCGAGTTCACCGCTCGTTTCAGATAAGAATATTCTTGGTCAAGATAATAAGCGTCACAAATATTTGTCACAACCATCTTGCTGGAAAAGTATTTCTGAAGATTCTGTAGGTACGCCTTATCCCTGCCATCCGAATCAAATTTAACGGAATCAAGTTGATAGCAAGCGTTCGATAAACTGGCTGGAATATCCTCGAATTTCAAACTCTTCGGATCGATAACAACCACTAGACCATCCAAGAGAGACAGAAACTTTTCCTCCTCAACCCTTAAATTATCGCCAACATTGATCTCCTTGTTTATCGATAGAAGGTTCATCCAACCGATTTCGTTCTCAACATACAGTTTCACATCATACATCAAATCTCTTTTCTCGCTGAAAACCGCAACTGTTTCGCCCACCACGGGTTTCAACCCATTTTTCTCACAAGCTAACTGAAACTTCAAAACGCCCGCCAAAGTATTTTTCTCACATATACCCAGATATTCAACGCCGAAAAATTTAGCCTTCAAGCACCAATCATTGTAATTTCCCGTGCCGTTCAATAACTCGAAAGGACCGTGAACACCGAGAAACGATAAGGTGGGGATCTCACTGTCAACTTTCCCCACGTATTTAAACAACTTCAGTTTCACGTTCGATTCATCGCCTTTCTTTAGCGTGTAATATAGTTGACCGAATTTATAGATGTAATTATTAGCGGTGATCGGTGTTCCTATATAATTAAACCCTCGATCAAAGAAAAAACCATCCCTGTTCGGTGATGATAATTCGTAGGTATCACCACCTATGGTTATAACACCCAACTCGGAAACATCATAAGTGAATCCGTTTGAATTAAGATATTCTATTAAATCCTTCATATTTCGTTAGAAAGCGAGGTTCCTGAAAGGGAACCCCGAGAATTATTCATTTTCAGATTTGATCGCCTTAACGCATTTATAGATGTAAACACTACTCTTACCAAGTATTTTCGCGATTTCAGCGTTCTTTTTCCCTTCCGCCAAAAGTTTCTTAATCTGAGGTAATATCGGATTGCTAAGAGCCACAACACCGTTTCTCTTGCTCGCAACGGATTTCTTTTCAGAAGGAGTTTCAGGTGATTCCTCTTTCTCCTCTTCCGATACCTTCTTCTCTTCTTTCTCCTCTTTAACGGTAGCTTTTTTGAATTTAGAAAGATCAAAACCTTCCTCTAGCGCGAGGATTTCATCTAACTCGGAATCTTCCAAGTCAGTTATCTCGCGATCATCAACGATTGAATCAACTTTCGCGTACAGATCACAAGCCCCGTATTCGGCGAGCCGGTCATAAAATTCGATAACTCTCTCCGCTTTCGTTTTAGCATCCTGACCGAGCTGGTCAGCCACCGATTGTTTCCGTCTTTCATCTTCCTCTAAGGCCTCAACCAATTTCATTGTCGGCATGATAATATAATTCTTAATACCCCGAGTTGCGGCTTCCTTCCGTAGCTCCTCTTTTGTCATCTCTTTAAATGTTTTCATAATCTCGTGTTTTTATTAATGTTTATCTTTCAACACTGTAAAGATACACAAAGTTTATTTATTCACCAACATATCCGGCGAAATTTCGGTACTTCTTTATATTAAATTTTATGTCAGTCCACTCAGAAGGGGTAACTTTCACCCCTATCATTTTATGAAGCATGGTTGGAACCTTATCTTCCAAGCCGTTATCCGTGTACCGAATACGGTGCAGTCCATGAATGACAGGGTTTGATGTGTCAATACTTTTAATAAAAGAGTAACGATAATCCTCGTATTGCTTTATCTCTTGAGGTAAAACTGTTCCGAGTAAGTGTATTGGTCTTGCTTCATTAAGAACGCCTTCTTCCATCAATTTATCGATAAACACCCTTCTTCCCTTGCAATACGCCATCGCCTGGTTCTCGTCGTTTCCAAGAGATAGATAGATAGGAAGGTTAAACGGTAAAGCCACCATGTCACATCTAGCCGTGAGAAAATCGTAACACTCAACAAGGTCATCCCACGTAATTCCTTGCACGACCCCTATCGATCCGCACCCCGGAATAGGTTCCCATTCTTTGGCGATTCTCATCGTTTCTTTCGCGTTCCTTAAAACGTCCGGTAAAACATAATAAGTCGGTTTCAATGTTTTTATCCATAACCTGAACCGGTTTGAATTAAACGCCGAACCGAGCTCGAAAACGGAATTATCAAGAATAACATCCCTTCCCTTTTTCAACGCATCAGAGAAAAATTTAAGGTATTTCTCTCCCACTTCCGGATCTTCAAATAGATGAACCAACGCGTAATCGTAATCCGTCATCTTTTGAACCTTGTTCATGATCGATAACGGTGCTTCATGCGCTATCTTAATCATGATTTTGATATATTACAGGGTCAGTGATTCCGTTCACTTGGAACGCTTCGAGTCTTTCGCAGCACGCCCCGCATTTTCCACATGATCTTCCTTCAGAATCTGGGTTATAGCACGTATGAGTATTACCCAAAACGAAATTAATTTCACAATCATTAAACCCAAGGATTGTCATCGCCCGTAACCCTTCAGCAAGAACACCACCTTTATCCATGTGATTGAACGGAGCTTCATAGCCAACCCTTTCACCACCCCAATTCGATACCTTAAACGCATGTTCGCAAGCGATACGAGATTCTTCGGAGGTGTCGCGATAGCATGTATGATCGCCACTATGTAGACCCAAAAACACATCAACATTACTCTCCGTTTTGTTCGCCCATGAAAGTGCCTTCCCATAAATGATAGCGGAAAAGATCACGTTTCTATTCTCAATAACCGTTGATTTCATGTTTTCCTCGGCGTAATGACCTTCCGGTATAGGAGCCCCACCTACATGAAGAGACGAATTACTGTCACTGAAACAATCTCTCAGATCGATAATCTGATGCGATAATTTAAACCCCTTACCCTTCAAAAACTCAATATTCCTTTTCACCTTCTCCAATTCAACCTGATGCTTCTGACCGTATTGAAAAGAGTAAGATTTAACCTCGTAATCGTTGGATAGAAGGTACATGAGCAAGCACGTACTATCCAAACCACCTGATAAACTTAAAATCGCTTTTTTCATCTAAATAAAAATTAAAGTGTATCTTTATAATATCAATATTTTTAACACTATAAAGATACACTATGTTTATGAATTATCCAACTATTTTATCAAGGATAAAATGAATTTTACTCTCTCTTCGACCGACCCCGTAACATGAATAATTTTCTCCGGGACGAAATCCATCAACATATTCACATTCTCCTTAAACAGATTATTTATATCTCTTTGATAGACGGGATCGATTGACCGAACGCCATCGTCCACTATCTCAAACTCAGGTTTCAGAATGATATGGTAATCATATAGCCCCTCCACGTGAAACATGAGCTGGGTTACCGTGTCGCGCATCTCTGACCATCTATTTCTCTCCAACCCATCAGAGTGATAATAATGATAATCCGTGTAACAGAGCATGTCAAGAATACACCTATCCGAAATAACATGCTTGGGATGGGACATAACCGTTTCAATCAATTCCTTGATATACGATGACGTGATCCATAACTGATCAATGAGACCCGCACTCTGATTGATCTTCACACCCTTATCATTTCCCTTCCTAGAAGGGGACCCCATGAAAACAGTGTTCTCCTTGAAAGGTTCCGTTTCTTTCAACGCGTTAATCAGCGTTGTCTTACCCGTGCACTGTGCACCTGAAATACTAATTATCATTTCTCTGTTTATCGTTTTGATATTGACCGTTATATAAATCTCCTTCACTCACCTCCGTGCAATCATAGCAATAGAATTGAGCCACGCGAGCGTTCACTTCTATCGTTAGAGGATGAAACACTTCCATGAAAGTACCCATCGATTCAGTTCTGAACCCGGCGTCAAAGATGGATGAATAAATCCACGCACCGCATCTCGCAACAGAACTTCTTTGAACGATCCGGCCCATCTTATTCTTCAAAATATTACACCCTTCCACGAAATCAATCATGTAATATCCGGGTTCAAAATGCCAAACCAAGTTTCCGTTCATGTCCTCGTACGGTTTCATTTCCTCGTAGGAGGGTAACATCGTTTTACCCTTAACAGGAACGAACCCCTGCCCTTTCACAACGCTAACTCTTTTTAGCCGAATATCGCAGCCGTGTTGAGTTAAATTCTCTTTCAAATGACCGGTAATGATACCGTTCTGATCCAATTCTTTTCCGTTTAACATACTTTAACTTATTGAAATTCAATTACATAACCGTTTCTTCGTTCTGTTTCTCGTAGAGGAACTCTCTCGACCTCGCCTCAGCGAAAGCGTACAGGACGATATCCCGGCTTAAATATTTGTAAGGTATTCTACCTGATAAATCCCTGCCCGCACTCTCATACACATCCTCTCCCGGAATTATCTCACCCCGCTCCACCTTGTCAAGGTAATTTTTCTTCGCTTTCTCCAAGTTGATGGCGTACCTGAAAATGGAGAAGTCTACCGAATCGGGCATGACAAACCTACCCGTTTCCACGTTCGAACATCCCAGCAAATGAACATACTTCCCTTTATCTCGAGCGTATTTCATCATTTTTCCAATCTCATCCCTGTACACATGCCACTGCCTTCCCTGAGCCAAACCTCCGATTGAAAGGATTGGATATAAAGTGGAGTCGCAAAGATCCTTCCAATATTGAAAGCCTTGGTGCATCTTAAATACCACGGCAGGATAATAACCGGTCAACTCCTTGATTTCATCCCGAAGATAATTTTTCGGAGACAAAAGATCCGGGTCTTTTCTAAAATACTCGTTATCAAGTTCGAAGCACATCTTAAAATTTCCCAAATCAAGAAACCGAAAAAACTTCTTCTTCATCTTCTCGCATTCCGCCCAGAAAAGAGGATTATCCTCGCCTAATTTCTTCTGTTTCTTAAACAGAGTGAAACCACCTGAATCTAACCACAACCGGTCGCCTCCAACAACGGATTGAATGAACTTGATGTAACCGGTTGTCATATCAACCGTTGAAATCAGGTAATCGTTTTCATGAACGAGTAGAAGTTTTTCGAGAACCTTGTCTGACCGGCAGCTACTCACCAAACCACCGCCGAGACCCATCACCAACCGTCTTTTCGGTCGGATAAATTCAATTTGATCGTTTTTCATCATTCCACCATTTTATCATTCTGTTTCTCGTACAAAAAAGTTCTCGCTCTCGCGTCGGCGAACCCAAAAACGATCATATCTTGACCGAGATATTTCAAGGGGATTCTCCCAGAAAGATCGGGTCCCGCGCTTTCGTACACCTCCGGTGGGGGGGTAATCTCACCCGCCGCGACTTTCTTCAAATAATTCTCTTTCGCTCATCCGATATTGATCGCGAATCGATAAATTGAATAATCGACCGAATCCGGCATCACGAACCGAGTTGTCTCAACATTCGAGCACCCTAGAAGGTGAACATACTTCCCCTTATCTCTCGCGTACTTCATCATCTTATCCAATTCCGCTCTATATAAATGCCATTGACGACCTTGCGCCAGACCTCCAATTGAAAGAACAGGATAAAGATCAGAATCGCATAAATCTTTCCAATACTGAAATCCCTGATGAAGTTTGAAAACGGGTGCCGGGTAATACCCCGTTATCTCCTTTATTTCCTCCCTCAAATAATTCTTCGGCGACAATAAATCTTCATCCTTTCTAAAATATTCGTTATCCAACTCAAAGCACATCTTGAAACTTCCCATTTTAAGAAATCTCAAAAATTTTCTTTTCATCACCTCGCATTCCTTGTGAAACGCTGGGTTATCGGCACCCAGCTTCTTTTCCTTTTTAAACAAGGTGAAACCACCGGAATCAAACCAAAGCCGGTTGCCACCTACCACGTCGAGAAAATACTTGACGCAACCTGCCGTCATATCCAACGTCGATATCAGATAATCGTTATCCTGTAAAAGAAGCATCTTTTTCAACGCGTCAGATCCTTTACAGTGATAAACCATCGCACCGGCAAGTCCCATTATGAATCTTTTCTTAGGTCTCTCAAACATATCAATCAATACCAGCGATTAATTTATCAAGTTCATCTTTGTTATCCTGCATGGTAGTAATCCCGATCGCTTTCAATGATTCCTTGTTCCCAGCTTTCTCAACTAATCTCTGTAATCCAGCGTAATTCCATTGCGAATATTCATTCACCTTGTTATCAGCAATCAGAAACCCAATCTTTTCTTGTTCTGTCAATCCTTTAACAACCAACACATCAAACTCTTCAACTCCAAGTATTTCTAACGCCTTGAACCGGGTGTTACCGGCAAGAATCGTACCTTCTTCATCAACGACGATCGGATTTATATACCCGTATTCTTCGATGCTCTTGGCAACCATCTTCGCCGACTTCGAATTTCTTCGAGGGTTGGATGGGTGGCAGTGTATATCGCCAGCCTTAACCCACCGAATCTCTTTCTCTATTTTTCTAATCTCTCCCATTCCCTTACTTTCTACCGAGTTTGTAAATCTGAATAGCCCGAAGGAACTCATCCCTGCTATTCATTTTATTATCAAGGAAAGCGCCTGAACAATAATGAGTTGTCATGGTACTGTTATCTTCAGCCCCCCTCATGCTCACACACATATGCTCGGCCTCAATATACACAGCCACGCCGAGAACGGATTCCCCGAAAACTTCACAAAGATAGTCATGAATCTGCTTGGTTAACTGTTCCTGTAATTGGGGCCTCTTCGCGAACCAATGCACGATTCTGTTTAACTTGGAAAGACCGAGTACCTGACCGTTATCCTTGCTGATGTACGCGATACTACAAAAACCAGTAAACGGAAGTAGGTGGTGCGAACAGAGCGAGTTCACCTCGATTCCGTGTTCTATCACCATTCCCGAATAACCCGAGCTCGGAAATACCGCTAATTTAGGTGGGTTTGCGTACGCACCTGATGTGATCTCGTTAACGAACATTTTCGCAACCCGGTACGGCGTTTTCATCATATTGGGATCGTTTTCCCAGTCATACCCCAAAGTTTCCAGGAACTTACCGTACGCTTTCGCCGCTTCTGTTATCATCCTGCTTCTTTCCTCGTTAGAAAGAACGGTGTTTTCACCTGCTTTTATCTTTTTCATATTTCGTGTTTATACTTGTTACAATCAAGCTTCTCTTTCAGTCCCGAATATTATTATATGAAGGCGGTCGGTATAGAAATATCCCAACTCTATACACTTTTTCGCCAACCATTTCCTTTTCTCCGCTAACATCGCCTCCGTGTCACCTTCCGGCATTAAATAGACGGTTAAGCGAGGAAACGAAACTCCCTCATCAATCATTCGTAAAGCAATTCTCGATACCTGATCCTGAACTTCCCTGATATCATCATCGGTTGATACAACGTATTTTAATTGGTGTCTTTTCGCGAACCGAATCCATGACACTATCGCGGGAATGTTTTCCCGCCTTGATTCATGTTGTTGTTGAAATGAACCATCAGGAGTTGAACTGCTCAGTTTCGGTGAGATTGAAACAAGGTCCGGGCAATGACTTTTTCCGAGAACATCAGGTTTGATGATGGTTCCGTTCGTTTCGATTGTTACCTTTTTCTTCGCCTTTCTCGCTATATTGATTAAATCTCTCAATAAAACAGGATGCAATGTTGGTTCTCCTCCGGTGATAAGAATGTTCGCTATCTGGGGGTTCTTATTAATAATATTGATAACATCCTGTAACGAATATTTCCCTTTCTCAGGGTTCCATGAGCTGTACGTGGTGTCACATAAGCTCCCCTTGAAAGCACACCGTAAATTACACCCTGAAAGCCTTATCAAAATATGGGGAACGCCCACGTACATCCCCTCTCCTTGCAAACAAGGAAACAAATCAATAATCGGTTGAATTTCTTTATAATCCATTTTCTAATCCAAATAACTGTTATACATCTCGTTAAATTCTTCAAATTCCATGTCAGATATCTCTCTTTCTCTCACAATTTCTTTTATAAGTTTAATTTGTCTTTCCTTCAATTCAATCGCCTCATCCTCGAACCCACCAACTCTTAAATCAATAACCGGCAAGGAGAGCTCGAAAGCTAAACTCTCATCAAAACCGTAAAGATCGATTAGAGATTCCACCTCTTCTTTCATTATCATAGCTTTACCTGTAATTCCGGTGCCTTATTTTTAATAAAACTTTTATTTCCAAGCATTATATCAACCAATTCTTTCGGCCAATCCACGATCACACCATCAGAAAATTCGGTTACACCAAGTGCATCAGGAAGCATATCAATGTCATCTTTCAATGCTTCGGCATATCCCGTTGATGTTTCATGGTAAATTACCTTTGAACAATATACATCGCCTTCGCCGTTAGCAAATTTTATTTTCGATAAAAGATAATTTACCGTCGCGCAAAGGTAGATGGACAGTGCCTCCGCCGTTGGATTTACCGGTAAAATAATCCATCTATCATTCCATTTCTGCATATCGCGAATGTATTCCGGGTCATCCTTGCACCAAAACGCCATACAGTGATCAAACGAATCAATAAATTTTCCAACGATATTTTTTAATATACCAAAATCACAAACCATCTGTGCGTTATCCAAGTGATCAGCCTTAAAAAACAACTCAACCTGAACGCCATGATTGTGAACCGAATGAGAGCATCTAAAAGATGTTGCGTTTCTTACCACATGCTGAGCAGCCTCAACTCTAAATAATTTTCTAATTTCCATACTTCTAAATATTTTTAATCAACACCATAAAGATACACAAAGTTCATCAAATAAACAAGTTTTCGACCAATAATTCCACGTCTATATATCGCAAAGGAGTCTCACTTCCCTTTCCGTCAACCACGATTATTCTTTCCCAGTTAGGATTATTCTCCTTCACCACGCATACCTCTCCCTTATACCTAACTTGACGACCTTTCTTGAAGGCGTAATGCCTATCATGAACAACAGGACTTCTTTTAGAGGGATCGTACTTCATAGCGGGCATGCCGTAGGGTTGGAGAAAAACATCCTTCAACATTCTCTGATACTCCCCGCTATCCTTGAAAATACTTACCAATTGATATTGATGCGCCACCTTCAATATCTTCACTTTCTTTTTCTCACAGATATCAGAACACATCTTAATGAAATAAGGTTCCTCGTAGATCAATGCCCTGAATAAATAGGAGAAATATTCGAGTTCCAGTTGCTCGAAATACTCTCTCACCGTTAACTTTTCTTTTTGAGCCACCATTATGCAATCGTTTTTTCTAAATTATTCAAGTAAAAATTAAGGGGATCTTCCATCCCGGACAATGTTCTTTCCAGGTAATCAAGCGTCATGTTTCCGGGATCAACCTCCTTGTCTTTTATCCTGCAAACTTTGACATTAAAAAACTTGCTTAACCGGATCGAATTTTCCTTGCTTTCCCTTAGAGCATCCTCGTCATACATCAGGATAATCGTTTTAACGGAAGTACTCCTCAATTGCTTTAGCTGACCGGGACTTATCTTCTTGCCGAAAGTGAAACAGCAAGACACCTCGTCATTAAAAGTTAGATTCATGAGATAATCCACGTTCACTTTGTCAAATAACCCCTCCACCAAGATCACCGTCTCCGTTTTATCACCTATAAAATTATACCCGCCGAGAATATGAGAGAATCCATCCTGGCTGTTCATATAACGGAGAACGAGATCGCGTTTCCCTTCCTTGTACATTTCACGATTCTCATCGTGCCATTTCTTGTCATACCTCGATCTGGCGAGCCATGCCACAACCTTATCCCCCTCTTTTATCTTGAAGACGATGTAATTATGTTTTGATAATTTCTCTTCCAAAATCGATTTCGTGTATGAAGGTTCAAATTCCTCGTAATGTTCTCTCAAAAAATGCCTGCCATCCAGGTATGGGTCATCAACCAAAGGTTTCAAACCGATAGGTAAACGAGCTTCTTTAAGTTCATCGTCACCATCTGATTCTTCCTCCTTGATCAAAGACGTTAAGTTAACGCTTTTTTTTGACATTCGGTACTCCTTGGTGATCAAATCTTTCCTGTCAATTTTAACAAGATAATCCCGAACCCCCTTCACAGTCCCGCATTTAAAACAATGATAGATCGCCGAATGACCGTCTTCAGTGAAGATTAGCGCGTTTTTACCACCTTTACCACAATAAGGGCACGCCTCCTTCGAGGTCATCCAACCTTTCTGGCCGAACGGTCGAAGATTCAGTTCTGCTATCAATTCGTCTTTATCAATCACTCTCATAGCACCCTCCCTTTCTGCTCTCCCGATCTCTTCTTTCTACCACCACCTTGAACATGCGTTATTTTCAAATTATAAAACTCATTCATCGTTCTCGGTCTGTCATAGAACCGACCCGTATTGTAATTCGTCGCTATCTTAAAAACAGGATCAACGTTCTCGTAATCCCTGACTTTATCCTTGAAAATCCGACATGTTTTATTTTTCACCTCCTCCAGTGTTTGATTGATCGAAAACACCCAGCTAAAAGGTTGAACCACGGTTCTATCCCCTTCAGCGTAACTTCTATCTATCACTTTCTCCTCGTCGTTCCAAACCTCGAAAGGTACATCACCCGTTTGAATGGCGGTGGCGCACGACATACCGAACTCCTCGCACATGTTTTTCAACCGTTTCCCGCATTCCTGAAACCTGTATTTCGGTTTCGGATCATTATCGAAACTCGGTATACCCGTTCTTATCAAATTAAACGAGTCGATTATAAGCAATCTCGGAAACTTGCCAACCAGTTTCTTGTACTCGATACAAATAGATCTAACATCACCTATGGTAGCGTCACCGAATTTCTTGAAACTGTACACTTTGATGTCCGCTCCGAAGTGCTTGACTTGAGCGATCACATCATGGAACCCATTTAATTCCTCCTTCGTGAAATCACCTTCTTTTAAATCAGAATAAGTTTTGTAAGTCCACATTTGAGCGTACTTCATATGAACCTTCTCTTTCGCCTCCTCGCACTGAATATGGAGAACGTCATGACCTAGAAGGGCGGTTGACATACCTCTCCACCTTAACACGGTACTCTTGCCCACGCCGCTCCTGGCCAGCCATAACTCAGTGTCGCCCACATCTATCCCACCGTATTTATCATCCAACGCGTCTATCCCGAACTCAACCGGCGGATCTTTCTCCTTCTTCTCCACCCAGTCAGCCCTGCAACGATCAAAATCCGAGAACACGCCTAGAAACATCCCCGATTGAGCTCTCAGCGAAAACTCAGTTATTCTCGCGCTCTCCTCCCTGCTAACCCTCATCGCTTCATCCTTCTTCCCCTCCCCGTAAAGATCGACGATTTCCTTGTTCAAAAGCAAAAACTCGCTATCCTTTATGTAGCTCTCCAATTGATTTAGAAGAACCTCGTCATCAACAACTTCCGACCCCTTTATTTGTTGAACCGCTATTTGAACAGACTCATTGTCATTGTATTTCTGAGCTATCACACCGAGAGAAGGTACTTTATCGTACTTATGAAACTGATCTTTCGCTTCTTTCAGCACGAATTTGTACCCAACCTCTTCTTTCGGTATAAATTTAAAATCAAGGTATCTGTCAACGATTGACATCATATCCTTGTTCAAAAACATCTTACGAAAAAGTTCACCTAAAAAATTCGCGTTTATCTTTTCCATTCTAATCCATGTCTATGTAATCTATCGTCGCAACCATCTTGTTCTCTCTCAGATCCTGTATCGCCATGAATGATGACATGCAGGTATCATCATGACCGCAAACGGATTCCAAAGTTCCTTTCTTCGAGTTAAACGCGATTGAATTAAACTCACCGAACATGATATCAACCAACTTTCGCGTGTTCTCATCTCCGTAAGGAACCCTCAATCGACCACTCTCAAACAAAGCGGATAGTGACGGTAAACCTAGTTTCAAATCTTTTTTATTTCCTTCAGTGGTTATAAACTCCTCTATGTTAACCAAGCCCCTCTCCCTCGCCATCCCAGCCAGTATTCTCTGAAAACCGTTCGACTCACATACCAACTTATTCGGCTTATACCTTGCGTTAAACTCTATCAACCGGTTAACCTGAAGATCATGACTCGCACCCTGTTCCCTGTACAGGTTGATAAGGTAAATCAAGTTATTCGAATCGATACCCCAAACCGTATAAACCGTGTAATCGGCACCGACGTTTCCAGATATGGCGAAATCACACCCCACAACTACTCTCACTAGCTTTATGGGATAACTCTCTATATCGTTAGTGAAACTGATGTGTTCCATGCCATGAATTGACCTTTTCAAGAACTCATAAGGGAAAATCGTTGATGTATCAGCAACGGGAACAACTAGGTACTCTCGATTGAACACCAAGGTTCCAAGTGATTGTCTCTCCTCCGTTAACCTCAAAAAAGTCAAACGATCAGGTGCGAGAAGTTGCCCATCAGGAAATATGGCCGGGTACTCAAATACCTTAAAACGAGCATCACTCTTTAAATCACCGTACAAATCCCCACTATTATAGGGGGTGCCAAATACACATAAATACCCAAACGGTTCCACGATAGGCGTGATTGAACCGTAAAAAACTTCGTGTAATTTTTCTCTCTGTTCCTGCGAATAAAGAGAAGATTCATCCGGTAAATCATCGCAAACAACAGCTCCAACGTGAAGACCTCGAATCATGGAATCTTTCGATCTAAGATGAAGAATAGAATCGATTTCCGTTGTGATTGAAGTTGCCGCCAGCTTCGCTTTCATGTTCGGATTCAATTTCTCTCTTAATATATCATTCTGATTTATCTCCGAAATGAGCATCGCGATATGTTTCTTACCGAGAGTTTCATTGTTCGTAATTATACACGTCTCTTTTCGATTCCGATTATCAACACTCTCTCTTAAAAAAGTTGAAGGTCTATCGTAGGAATATAACCTCCATAATGTGAATGCGAAACACCCTTCATGTGATTTTCCTGAAGATCTTGACGCTAGTATACCATTATACGGATAAAGCTGGACGATATTACCCCACTCCAAATTTCTCCATCCCTGACGAAAGGTAGGGAGACAGACCGTCTTGAAATAATTATAGCTCTGTTTTCGGAGAGAAAGATCCATGCTCTGTTCGACCGCCGAAAGGTACTCCAATTTCTCTATATCCAAGGTTCGATCCATGTGAGTCACGATGGCGGTTTGCCGACGCATCTCACCTAGAAGTTTATCCAAGTCATTCCCGTACCCAGACATCAACTCCTGGATCGCTTTAGGAGGCAAGTTGGAGATGATCTCTTTAACGTAATTATCTATGTAATTCTCTTGTACGGGCGTTAAATTCATGACGGTATCTGAAATTTAAAATGTTCCCTGAACCTATTCTCTTCCTTGGATGACGTTGAATTACCCTCTCCTCTCAATCTTTTTATGTACGAGATGAAAAGTTGGGCGTTAGATCTCGTATCATGAATGGCGCGGTGAGCTCCAGCCAAGGAGATATCATTTAATGAACAACAGGTCGACAGTTTGTAGTCCGGTTGTTCGAGGTTCGAGTAATAGGCGAGTTTCTGTGTATCCTCCACCCATTTCACGTACTTCCAAACATCATCACCGTAATAATTGAATAGCTCGATCGTGAAAGGATGATCAAACCCCGTGAAGTTGTGACCGCAAACGATCGCTCCCTGACGCGGGTTCTTGTACTTGGTGTAGAGGTCTTTCAAGTCCTTGTACACGGTTTTCGCGTCCTTTCCCTGTTCCTCCATCATCTCCATCGTCAGCCCGTTCACCGCCAACGCTTCAGGAGCGTAAATCAGGTCTTCCTTGTAACCGGGTTTGAATAACGCCTGGTACTCATCGATAATTTCTAACTTCTCCATGTCCACGACAACGCACGCGACCTCGCATAACGCTATGTCGAGAAACGGTCTTTTCTCTTTACTGGGCAAACCCCCAGTTTCGTAATCTTGCACGATAACGTACTTAACACTACTCTTCGCCATCTTCTTTTAATAAATTATAAACTTTAATTCGGGCGTCCTTTTGCGGCACTCTTTGAATCCGATTTCCTCCCATATGCCTGGGTAACCGACCCCGAGCACAGTACGCCTTCGCATCGTGAATCGTGAAATCTTTTCCCGATTCCGTGTTTTTCTTTTTATTTTCGTTTAACCAATCTCTCAAAGTGGAGAGCGTCACCCCTCCCAGAATAATTTTACTAGCCATTTTTAACAGCGGTTATCAAATCAAAATCATCATCACGCGAAACCTCGTCACCGTACGATAACATCTTATTAAAAATTACCGGTTTCTTAGTGCTGTCTAAATCTCCTTCGTTTAATAATATAGCCGGATTCCCGCTTTCATCCTCAATCTTATTCCATGAATAAATCTCCCGGAGAATGATTCTCGTTGAATCGAAATCGTTAAAAGTCATCACTTTCTGCTTCCCACCCGCCTTGAATCCAACCCGGCTTTCGTTTCTCATACTAGCGAGAAGTTTCTCCAACTGCACGTGAAAATCCTTGTCCGAGATCGTTTTATACTTATCGATAACCCTCACCAGATCAAATCGACCGAGTTTACCGATAACCTCGATGAGAAGATTGATCGTTTTCACATCCTCTCTCGAAACAGGTTGTATGAACCTCTCTCCGAACGCTTCTTCATGAAGCCTCACCATATCATTAATCGCTTTCTCATTCATGACGTAAAAATACTCCTTTTAACTCAATAAACAAAGTTTATTTTAATTTTCTTTTCAAAAAATCTTCCTTCGATTTAAAATCATGCGCGTTATGACACTCCAAGCACCAAAGATGAACGTTATCCTTGTTCAACCTCTCTTCCGGGTGAGCTCCCTTTCCTTTCTCGTGAGCGAAGAAATGAACCCTGGGTTCATCCCCGAGATATGACCCGCAATGCTCGCAGTAATGAGGTCTCTCGCCCCATATTTCCAAGAACAATTCACGTTCTCCCGTGGATTTCCTTTTTCCCTGACGGATTGAACTTCGTTTTAGCTGTTTTATATCTGTTTTAACGGACAATCTCTCTTTGTTGCATGAATTACACAGCCCGTGTTTTTTATTCGCTATAAACCGATAATTTCCGCATTTCTGACAGAACCCCTTACTCGCTCTTAACATCGCAATGTTTTTTATACCTACAATTTTTACAGTAAACGTTTTTCTCGTCGTAGAGGAACCCGCCGAAATCAAGGCAGTTCAAGTAACCTCGCGGCGTGTTCCAATACTTTTTCCTTTGCTTGTCCTTGTACACGTCAGATAACCTCAGCTCGTACCCTTCTTTCAAGGGGTTTTTTATCGTTTTAGATTCTTTGTATTGCTGTAATCGATATATTTGATCTTCAGTTCGATTTCGATACCGCTCCACCATTCTTTGACAGTAAATCCAGTTTAATTCGATGTTCCTTCTCAGAAGTTTCCCATCGTAACACCAGAAAGCGTGAACCGTGTAATTCCAGATAAAATCGTTACCCGCGTCAACCGGTATCATCTTCTGAAACTTGGATAGGAGTTTGAGGTTCCTGCTCGTTCTCGCCACAACGTAACCGGGTTGCATGTACGTTCTCTGATACAGGTACTCGTAAACTTGTATTATCTTGTATATCGGAACCATTATTCATCTATTAAATAAAAATAAACATTTACAACACTGTAAAGATACACGTTGTTTATCTATTATCCAAACATTTTCCTGATTATTTTTCTGAATATTCCTTAAATATTTCCCTTCCGAGTATACCCCGATTTCTCCGCACATTACGGTTGAGGTCCATCTTCAACCTAATATACAGATAATCAATATATTGTATTATATAGGATATTAATAAGGTCATATTCCATATTGATTACATCTAATAGAAGATGAATACAACATACGATTCAGACAGTATAGATGAAAACTCCTCCGCAAAGCAATGGACAGGTCTCAGCCCAAGTATATGAGTGTGCGTTGCCTGTTGACACGGGGTGGGTCAGAGCAGGTCTTTGTTTAATGTCCACGTCATCTTACTGTCTCCCCAAGTTGGTTCGGATCATCAATCCTGGATGTGTGGGGTCGAGTACACCCTTCAACATGATAAAGAACGAGATAAAGATACACAAATTTTATCAAACAGGCAACAATTCCAATAATTTTTCGTATATTTACGTTATAAATCAATCAGATAAAAACATGAGAGAAGAGAAAATAAACGGATGGAAAGCGTACGTGACGGAAGAAAATCAAACGGAGGTTGAAGCCTTGAAACTTCAATTCTGGGAGTACAAGGAAAGAAAAGGTATCAACTCTAATGAGTACCCGGATCACCAAGCTGGTTACATGGTGAAAGATTTTGAATAGAAAGACACGGTGTTCATACCTGACTTTTTCTTTGACAAGTTATTCGAGTGTATAGATAGGTGGAGTCCATCAAGAAAATGAACGCCGTTATCTTCTAGTTCCATTCAACGTTTAACTCCCATGTTTCCTCTTTTTCTTTTGGAACGGGTTCGAACCAGTATATTTTATTAGGGGTTGGTCGTGCAACATCCCTGTAATCCTGTTCGATCACATCCTTGTTTATCTTCCTGCACACCCATACCCCTATTGAACCTCCAGCCGGTATTGTTCCTATATCAAGTTTATTATCCTCGGTGGTTACCTGAAAATCTCCGACGAAAGGCTTCGAATAAATATCACCCACTCTTTCCATCACCGGTCTCCCTTCCTTGTCGGTACCCATAGCGACGGGAGCTATCAGGATCTCTCCTTGATTTGATTCACCGGTGGATGACATGTAAAGGGAAACATCGCTGGCATCGTTCATCGAATCGTTAACGAGAACTAGCGCCCTGTATTCCGTTCTACTTTTCGAGGCCCCGTAAATCGATATCTCCCCGAAAAGGTTATCGAACTCGTCGTTTTTCACTGTCATGTTCGAGATGTAACCGCCTAGTGACTCGCCAGGTTTGTCAGGTCCTTGACCTGAATTTAAACTCGTCGTGTAACAAAGTTTCATTCCAATATTAGATTAAATAGTCCAGTATTTTCTTAATGTGTCCTGATCGCTTACCGATATAATCCCGTTATTGTTCACCACCTTGGCGATGGGGAAATCGATATCCTCCGTGTAGGCGGGTAAACCACCGCTAACGGAAACTGTCAACAGTTTCGTTCTATCATAACTATCATGCGTGTACAACCCCTTCAATTGGTCGGCGGTGAAATTAACCCCTATCGGGAGCGTACCCACCACGATCATCTTCAGATTCTGTTCAGCGACGACGTTATTGTAAGAATTAATCACGGCCGAGGTATCGTTGATAACTTCAATCACCTCGTAAACGCCGTTATTTAGCGCTTCCGAGCCATCTTCTTTGACGAATCGTATGTTTACAGGGGCTTGAGTTCCTTGACCTCTTAAAACAGCTAAAAACTCGGTATTCACGCCGTTCAAGTTACCGCTAGAATCCACCGATACCGTTCCAACCTCCCAGTTCACCGTGTCGTGAGAGAGGATGACGTAATACGACTCTCCCGTTTCGGGTACGGGTAACTGGTTTATCCCGGGCACGGTGATGAGGTTATGATTTCTATCAACTAGATATCCGGGTGCTATCTTGATAGAGCCGGGATTCGTATCAACCGTTACCCTTAACTCTTGCGAGGCGGCATCCCTTTTACCGGACACTATACCCCAGTTTTTCGTTATACCCATTAAAAGGGTTTTTGAGAAAGCCAGATCCGATAGAAAGTCCTGGCTTCTCTGTAATTCCTCCTTGGAGAGGAACGTTTTCCTGTTATAATTTATCTTGCTCATATCTTTTTAAATTTTTAATCAACGAAAATAATGGTCCAACCCTTTCCCTCCACTTGATTCTTGTACAGGTCCTTCTTCAGGTAATAATCATCGTTAGAGGTATAATATTTACCGGAAGTGGTTTGGTTCAACGAACTGAAGAAAGTGATGTACGTGATGGCGAGTGAATTTTTAATAATTGGAGTATGCTCCACGTGAATTTCCTCGTATACTTTCGATTCACTCGATACAACATCGATAGAGGTGATACCCGAGCTAGCGAAATTCATGTATTTCAGCTTATCCACGTCTATAAGTTGCGCCGATTTCAAGTTAGCGCAATTCTCCGATGACCACCACTCGAGGTTCGTTGCCGCCACTCCCAGGTCGGTATCCCTCGTTTTTATTGAATTGAAAGCCGAGCCGGAAGTGTCAAGTCTTTGAAGTCTTATCATCTTGCTAACGTTAAGAGCGACGTTTAACCGGGTTAACCCCTTTAAATATAACTCTTTGGCGTTATCAATAACGTTATTATTCAAATCAATGAACTCCGAGGAAGAAGAGAAAGAAACGCAATTTGATAGATCAAGGTACTCGAGCGTGTTCGTGTAGGTAAACGAAACGAACGAGGTGAAAGCGGGGCAATCATGAAGGTCAAGTTTTTTCAAACCGCTGTAAGTCGATATTTTCAAGTTTATCAACCCCGTGTTGAACGCTATCATGTTTTTCACCGAGCTCATACCGGAAGTTACCGTTATCGATTCTATCTTGTTCAACGAGGTGTTATCGTTGACGGTAACGTTAACCAGGTTCGTGTTTCTCGTGAAATCAAGGTATTTCAAGCTATTAAAGCTGGCGTCAAGATCCGTTATCTTGTTGCTCTCCAGGGTTGAACCGAATATCAACGATGATTGCTCGTCGTATTGCGAGTTTACCCCTATATTGTTGTGAGAACAATTTAGATCGGTGATGTAATCGGCTTTCGACACGTCGAGCGTTGTTAACTGGTTATAGGAGCAATCGACTTTCGTTAAACTGCTAAATCTTGACACTCCCGCGTTCTTGTAGAAGGTGTCGAACAGGTTCACGTCGTCATCAGGGAAGTAACTGTTCGTTATCACCACGTCTTGGGCGTACCCGTTAAACTGTCTCCAACCCGTTTGATAAGCCCTACCGAAGTGGAAATCACCGTTATGAGGGGCTTTGCTTAACCCGGAGAAAGATAATTGCGTTTGATCTCCCGTAACCCCGATAGGCGTACCTGTTGTCTCGTATTTAACCCCGTCAACATACAGCTCCACGTGCCATGATGCGTCGCTGACATAATGTAACCTGAACATAACGTGCTGCCACTTATTCACCGCTAGCTGTTTCGCCTGGAACGCTAACCGACCACCGTCCGTGTAAATATCTATGTTCAATTTATTCTCGAAAGAGTTACCTCCCCAACCGAGAGCCCAACCGAATTGACCTGTATTAGAACCGAACATGACACCACCGCAAAGACCGTTATAGGAGGTGTTGTCAAGCGGGTATATCATGAAACTACCCGAAATGGCCGTTACACCATCTCCCACCATCTCCGAAGGGAACGTCGTGGCGTAAGAATCAGTCATCTTTAACGCTTTAGTTCCTTTTATGAAACCATCCTTGTAATTATCCACCGCCACGAAGGTATCGAACGTTAGAGCGGATCTTGACATCTTCGTCGTGTTACCGTTCAAGGCGTAGGCGAGTTGAGGAGCGGCGTTCAACCGGTTCACCACTTCCTCTATGCTTGTTGGCGTGTCGGTAGAAGGGTTAAACGTCAATGACGTTAAAGCGTTATTGTCACAATCCAGGATTTGAAGGCTAGTTGTCGAGGTGAAATCAAGCGTGGTTAGCTGGTTTTCACTTATATAAAGACCTTTCAGCGACCCACCTATGGTGTTGGGGTTGAAAGTCGTTAGGAGGTTCTTCGACAAGTTCATGTTCACTATCGCCTCGCAGTTATCATAGTTGATGGACGATATCTGGTTATTCTGAAGATGAACGTACATCAATTTAGAACTGGAGGATATATCGACCGTTTTCAAGGCGTTATCGTACCCGTCCAACGTGATGAGGGCGACATCGTTTGAAAGATCAAGGTTTTCAAAAACAGCGTTACCCGTTACCGTAACCGTTTTCAAGACATTGCAATCGGATAGATCAACCGTTTTCAATAAATTCTTTCCTGTAATTATGAACTCCGTGAACTTGTTGTTGCTAGCGAGGATCGTTGTTATGTAATCGCTCGAGGTGAAAGTTGAACCGGAAACGTTCGTTAACAAGTTAGACGAGCAATTCAAGTTTCTCAACGATTTTTGAACTGACAAATCGAGCATGATTAGTTTATTATCGTTCACCGTTATATCGGTTAACAGGGTGTTGTTCGTTAACGTTAACGTTTCCAACTCGTTACCTGTCATGCTCAGTTTTTCCAACCTCGTGCAATAAGGGGCGGAGAAATTAGTGAACTTGTTATTGTTCATGGATAGAACGGTTAACGAGGAGTTCGTCGTCAAATCTATCTTGGATAGAGGCGTGTTGTCCGTTTTTAACGTTTTCAATGAAGTATCGTTTTTCACGTTCACTGACGATGCCCTCTGGTTATCGCTATAATCCGCGTTAACGAGGTTCGGGCAATCCTGCATGTTGATCGCCATGATGAACGAGTTACGCGTTATCGTGGCATCTGTTACAACCGGGTTCTCGTTAGCGTGGAGCGCCAGCAAGTTGGGGGTGTTCGTTACCTCTAAAGTTTTCATCACCGGCATCGAGTCTATATACAACGTTGTCAATTCCGGGTAATTACCTCCATCGAAAACAGGGTTGATCATGCTATTCGAACTAACATTCAGGGATGATAGAACGTTAACAGAAGGTATGGTGAAATCCGTTAGATTGTTCGTGTTAACATCAACGTACGCCAATTTATGGGCCGTTCCGAGAGATAAGCTCGATATATTATTCTCACCGGCAACCAACGAAACTAGGTTCACGTTAGTTGACACGTCGAGAGAGGTCAACCTGTTCTTGCCAGCCTTTAACGTTTCGAGAGATAGAAGATTTGATACCGATAATGAGACGAGATCGTTGTCTTCCAAATTTAACGTGGATATCAGGGGCGATGACGTTAACGAGATCGTCGCCAGCTTGTTTCTCGCTATTGACAAGATTGTTAAACCGGTCAGCGTTGAAAGATCAATCGTGGTTAAATCGTTGTCATCAAGGTTCATGTTCGTTATACCCGGCATGTTGAAAATGTTAACCACCGATATCCCGTTATTATTCCCCTTGAGCGTTTTTATGTTACCTGAATTTATCGTTATAACGTGCGTTGGAAGGTTATCGGAGTAATTGTACGTGAGCTGATTTTTGGTTTCAACCCCGTCACCCCAATCGATAACGAGATCACCTTCGTAAATCGTGCCCTCAAATGAAACTTTTCTCGCGGATGAAACGAAATTCATGAGAGATTGGGTGAAAACAACGCTCACCTCCTTGTTAGCGTCCATCGATAGAAGGTACTGGTTTGAAACGGTTTTTTGTTCCCCGTCAATTAGAACGGACCCGATTTGATAACCGACTGACGGGGTTATTCTAACCACCGCTATGTCGCCTTCCCTGTAAGTACCACCACCGGTAACGATACCACCGGAGGTCGGAACCCATTCAACGATTAAAGTGTAAGTCGTGATCTCGATACCCGTTAAATAAGTGGGTAGTATTATGTTGTTCTTGTATCCCAGAAGGTATTGTTCTGTGAAATTCTTGATGTAATCCTGCTCTTTCCCGGAGTTATTGTAGAAATAGGCGACAATCGGTAATATCGAGCCAAGATACCCCCTCTCGATAGATAGGTCAAGGGGCTTCACCTTTATATCCCGTATCATGATGGTTTTATCCCCGTCAGCGTATCTCTGACCGATAACGGGCGTGAAATACTTGATTGATCTGTCAGAAATTAGCGGGACGCCATTTTCGAAATTAAGGTGAATGTTTGGCTTGGTCACGGTATCTGCTCGCGTTATAACGCCTCTAAACCAGTATTCCGTCCCCGTTTTCTTCAACGATAGAGGTGTGTCCTTGTCAAAGAAAGAATTTAACACCTCTCCCGTTTGACCGTTATAGAAATCGACCCGTTCAAGGTTCTCGTTGTACCCGTTCACCCCGAAAACAACGTGATCGGGAGATGAAGCGTTTCCAGACGCTTTCACCTTGAAATAAATCTCATAGGAGAGTGATGGTGATATTTTCAACAGTTTTTCTTTCTCACTTGGAGCTTCTATCCCGTTAAAACCGGCAGTTGACGGTAATGAAAAATAACTTTTCCCGTCTTCTTCCACGATATTGATGTTACCGGTATCACCCGCTAGAGGGTAAAGTGATTTATCTTTCACGTCCTCCCCGTACTCGTACGCCTTCATGGCGTTCACGATCTGTTCCGTTCCCGTCCACATGGGCGATGAAAGATCGCAACACCATCCCAGATCTTGGAAAACGAGGTTGAAGAACATGAACTCGTCAGCGTCCTTGTAGTTTATCAACCGCATGAACTCCCCGTTCACCGTTCCATCGGTCGAGGTTATGTTTTTCGTTCCCCTTTTCCGGAACTCGTCTATATAGTTCGCGAAGAGATACTCTCTCTGAACCAGCGACTCCTCGCCTGACAGGGCCAGCCCCTTGCTTTCAAGAAATAGATCGAAAAGAATCTTGTTCTTCGGTATATCTTGAAATTGACGTGCCATGTAAACGATGATGGCGAAGAAATGAGTTATGGATAACCAGTAATCAATGAAGTCCTTGCTATTTTCCGTGTAATCTCTTTGAACGTATTTAGGGAGGATCCCTCTCTCGTACAATTTCTTCAGCACGTTAAACGCCCAACCAAGAACGTTTATATCGTTCACGTCGAAGAATTTCTTGAAATCGGTCTTGGAATAGATAACATCATCTCCCTGTTTCACCTCCCCTTCGAGTTGAACCCAGTTAAAGTAAAGTTCACCGTTTTCCCCTTCTTGCTGGTAAGCGTACTCGAAAAGAAATGATTCTTTCTCGCTGATTGGAACGGACTGTATATTACCTTGGTTAAGGTCTTGCCACTCGCTCCACGTTACCCCGATATCTTTCGAATACCGAAATTTCTTCTTGAAATAAACGTCACTCGTTTCACCGCCCGTGTTATCCATGAACCCGGATAGGAGAACGAGCCCGAGAACCGGCACGTCCGTGCTTATTCGAAGCACGTCACCGTTTTCAGTCGTTTTATTTTCTATAATCATGTTTTTGATCTAGTTTTATTCTTTTGTAAAGATAGGGAAATAATCAATTATCTCAAAAGATTATTTCCCTATGATATTAATGAGAGTTGCTGGTTATGAAACAACTTCCATCGTTAGCTTATATAATGTACCATCAGACTTAGCAAAATAAACCCCGGTATCATCCATGGTTAAGTTTACCGTGGCTGCCATATCATTATCAATGTAAGTATGAATCTCATTTGTATATACAGCTCCGATATGACATGACGCGTAAGCATGCTCAGCAGAACCAAATCCTCCAGTTCCTCCTTGGAGTATGTTGGGAGAGCTGTCATCAGGCATCGTTGCTGGTAAAACTAACCTATCAATTTTACTTGCACTATCTCCCTTATATAGAACAGCATCACCTTCAGTATTTGTATTATAAGTAATGGGTTTTGCTAAATTCTGTTTATTCCAGAACTCATGCTTAGTACTACCAATGGTTGTATAAAGAGAACCAGAATTATCAAAGGTAAAAAACGCTGAAGGTGTTTGCACAAAGGCATATGATTGTTTTACTCTATCTTCTGATCTAATCGCACCAAAACCATAATTATCATAAGAACCACTACATGCGAGCATAATAGAATATTTAGCACTGGCAGGAATTTCCGTGTTCCCAGAATCATATTGATTAGTAACCAAACCTGTTCCAGAAAAAGTGTTTACGCCAGTCCAGGTATTGTTATCACTAAGACTAACACTACCACCACAAGAACCAGATATATCATTTAAGGTTGCTAATCTAACCTTTGAAGATGAACCAGTGGTTACATAAAGACCGTCAGTATCAAAATCAAGCTGGGTATTCTTAGCAAGATCTTTTAGATAAAGGTTAGCGGTTGTACAGTAAATCTTGGCCCTTTCTGTTACCCGACTAATTGTGTTCATAGGATAATAACCTATAGTTAAACCGCCTTCAGAGGGATCTGTAGTGCCTCCGCTCCCTCCTCCACTTCCACCAGAAGAAGAAACAATTGGATAAGCAATTCTTATATTACCACTATTAAATCCAGCGTAATTGGAACTAGATCCATACTCCAACTTACCATCATCATTTGTAGATAAAACTGTGTTGTTAAGTCCTCTAAAATAGATTCTGTTGGTATTGATGTCAGATATAGCTGCTGAAGCGTAAGCATTGGTTCCAATACCGATATATCCATCACCCCCAGCACTCATGGACCTGACAGTGGCAGAAGTTAAATACTTTATAGTGAGGGTATCTATTTCTTTCCAACCTGCTGTCTTGGAATAAAAGCTTAAAGCATAACCTGTCCCCGTGGAGTTAATGGCGTATTTAACAGGATATTTTAAACTATTATTATCCCAAACATCATAACTATTAGTACCATCAGAAGTTTTCAATCCACCTTGGAAAGTGTTTAACCCAGTCCAAACATTGGTATCACTTAATTGAACCCCTCCACCTGTACCTCCATCCACCCAAATAGGTGCCTTACCAGCTCCCTGAGATTGAAGAACCTGGCCAGAAGTACCAGCTGTTGTCGGTGCGAATAAAGTTACAACGGTAGTTCCAATTCCTATAAACGGATAATTAGTTCCGTTTAAATTCAAATTCCTAGCGTAAACACTAGTTACACTGCCAGCAATACCGTTAACATAATTAAGAGGTTTTGAAACATTACTTGCATCCCAAATTTTGTAACTAGTACCACCTTTCCAATGTGATATATCTGATGCTCCAGTGTATAATAGTAAATTATAAGAACCGTTACCTACTGAAATAGTATTGGAAGAATTGAGTCCCAATATTTGTATGGGGGATCCAGTGGATAAAATTCCTTTTATATAGTTATTGTTACTCAACACTAAATCCCCGGTAAGTGTGCCTCCTGCCAAAGGTAAATAAGATGCTAGATCAGTCATTTGAACAGGGTTGGGGAGGTTATAGGAGTCGTAGATTTCATAGTCAGTGTAAGTTGAAGCGGCTGTGTATTTTCTGTGGGTTATGTTTGTGTTGTTGGAAACTAAACAATTCGGAATACTGTTGGAACCAAATCTAATCTCATTAACATCATCAACTTTAATTAAGTTAAGGTCAGATGGTGTTCTTAAACTCCAGGTACTTGGAACTATTAATTTATTAGCTTGAAATTTATACTGCGCATCTTCTGAGTCAACATCACCCACACCTATGTAAGCCCAATCAGAATTGGGGGTTGATTTAGAAGCATAAAGCCCGAATATTCCTCTCCTTGTATAATCAGTATCAGAAGATTTTTTAGTGTAAAAATCTAGATACCTTGAAATGCTAAGTTCATCATCAGCGTAATCATAATACATTCTTAACCCACCAACATTGTTAACAGAGAACTTAGATTTATCTCCTGTTACATTGAATTTACCTGCCGTGAAGGCATTATCTCCTGTGAAAGTTTGATTGGCACTTAATTTGGCTGGATCTGGGAGATTAGAAGTGTCATGGACAATATAAGTTCCATTAGCTTTTTTATGTAGGATGTTTTCAGTATTTGTTTGAATAACAACACCTACACTAGGAGAACCGAAAGTTGGTCTATTCGCGGTATCCAAACTTACCATACGATAATTTGTAGTACCATCAGAACCAATACCTTGTATACGAACATTACTGTTTGCTAATACGATGCTTCCAGCCATCGTTCCTCCAGAGAGGGGGAGATAACGCGAAAGCTTATCATCAACGCTTGATTTTAGCGTTTGAATGGCGTCCGTCACCGCTTTCTGGGACATAACATCCGTTGTTGAAACACCCGATACCTGCAAAACGGATGATTTATCCAGTTTCAGGTTGAGAGCTTCAGTGGTTGCTTTCTGTGACATGGGGTTTATCACTGAATCACCGGTTACTTGCTGGCTGATGATTCGATCCACGATATCAGAATAGCGGTGTTTATGGTAAGGTGCCGTTGAAGGTCCTTGAGGTGTTAAGGTTGAACCGTCAGAAAGCGAATCCAACCACTTTTTCTGTACAGGCACCATCACACCAGCGTTATCGTCCGTCACGCCAACCACCGTGGTTTCCTTTCCCGCCGAGGAGTGAATTGTTACCTCCGTCGCGGAATAGGTGGTCGATAAATCAACTTTCACGTCTATCTTACCGAGTGGCGCCCAGCTGTTGATTACAGAATCCCAAACTATCTTCTCGGAATCGGAAAAAGTTTTACTGCTGTACGGGTCCGTCACTGTTCCGCCTGCCGGCTCGGTTATGATAATGTACATTTCCCCGCCCTCGAGCGTTGAAGGGTTGGGGAAATCTGAATCTGTTCTTATAACTCCCTTGAAATTCAGCGGGTTACCGACCGAGCTCTTGATGAAATCCTTCACCGTCATCCTGTAGTTCACACCACCCGAGTTGATCACCAGGTAATCATCGTCAGTCGTTACCGTTCTTTGCTGCAATGACACCAACCACCCGTTCACGTAAGTCTCTACCCACGCACCTGTTGGTATCTCGGTCCATTCTTCCCCGTTATAAGACCTGAAAACGTACGGTATAACCGTGTTATCGAGCCATATCATGTTGGCGTTACGGGGAGCTGTCTTTCCTATGTATATCGCCGCTACTTGACCTAAATTTTTAATCATATATCTCTTATTAAAGTTCCGTCTGATTCATTTATATAATATTGATCGGCGTTATCAGAATCGACGATCAAATTCCCGTTCTCGTCAACGTAAAAATTATCAATCACGTCACCAAAAGATCGCATGATCAAATCACCGATTCCAACGTTAACACCTTCCATCACCCTCTCGAAATTGGAAATGAAGAAATAGGAAAAGCCACCTTCACCACCTCTATCGTAATAGGTGAGGATTTCAATAAACGGTTTCGATATATTAAAAACCGTCGTTGTCCTTATTTTTTTAATTTCCGGCATAGTCGCTAGGGTAATAAACGGGTGAAAGCGGGCTGAAATCATCCATCCCGGTATCAAAGATAATCTTTCCCTTCAAATCCCTCATGCAAAATCTCTTTATTCTAGGCAAGGCGTTAACCGGAACCACCTCGTCCACTCTCGGGTAGAAAGTCGTATCTTGAACGTACTTAACGCCTTCCGTGTTCTTCACTATCGACAAAAGATCATCCCATTCCACCTTCTGACCGGGCTGCCACGTTCTGAAATCGAGGTACTTGGTCATGGCGATTTGGATCTTCAACCGCACGTCACTTGGATCGTAATTAGAAGCTATATCAACCATGAAATCAACTCCTTTTTTACCACCGACGATGTACCAGTCCACGTTCGAGAGTTCTATACCAACGGTATCCCCGAGCTTGTTCCTATCGCTTAAAGGGAAATAAGGTGCCGCTTGCTCCAGCATGTTCGATAATTCCTCGTCGGTGAACTCCACCCCGTTCTGGGTGGATAAGGCGAGTTGTAACTTACCTTCCTCGTTAACACCGAAGTTGAAAAACATCAACACTCTGTCATCTATCGATTGAAAAACTTGAGTGAAATACTCTCTCGTTCCGATAGAGAGAATGTTCAAGTTATTCTGTATCCTCACCCGGAAAGTCTCGTCATCCTCTGAATCCCTTCCACCTATCGCGTAATACTCGTTAGTGCAGGACTTGTGACCTACTGGCGCTCCCGTTATACTGTTTATCGTGTTGGGTTGAACGTTGGTTTGAGAACCCGTTCCAACGCTTCTCACCTTCACATAATCGTACCCATCGACCCCCACCGTGACATCTTTCTCTATCATAAACCGGATACCGTTCTGGCTCACGAACGAGGATTTTGAAGCTTCATAAACGGTTCCCTGATCCGCCACGACTTTAACATAGGTGGAAGAACCGAGAGCCCCTTTTCTCGGGCTTACCCCGAATAGCTGTGCTGAAACGTCAAGATCCGTTCCAGATGCCGTGTCGGGAAAGATTCGAGCAGCCACTATCGATATATCTTTCAAACATTTCTGCCCGACCTTGGCGACCCCGAAAGCGGTCGCGTTGACCACCGAGTTATCGCTGATATCGGACACCTTGTCCGTCTTGTTCAGGAATATCTCTATGAACAAGCTCTTCAACAAGGAAATCGTGTGTTTCACTCCTATTATCATACGTTTATATTCGTTATAAAGTTATCGTTATTCACCGTTTTCACGTTTATCTTCATGACGATGTAATCGTCTTGACGCGTCAAGGATAGAAGATTTACCTCTATGAACCGGTCGTCTTTAGCGAACATGGTGGAGAGGTTCCTGAATAATGTCGGGTACTGGATGGCGGAGACGTTCGTTCCAACGAACTCGTTGGAAACCCCGTCTTCAGGGAACTCGGGGATATCTCCCTTCAACGTGTTCATAATGGTATCTATCGCCTGGTTTATCGCGTCCTTGTATTCTACCACCGCCACGTCATTATCCTCGAAATGAAAGTGTTTATCAACGTCCTTCCCAAGTATCCTCTCACCCACCAGGCTATCCACGACAGTATCAATACCGAAATTGGCGGTTGAACTCAAGCTGATCTTGAATATCGGTCCACCGTTTCTAGGCGAGTATTGTTCCTCCTCTATGAAATTGCTTACCGCTATATCTTCCCAGTCATTCTGAGGATCGTTACTACCGACGCTCTCCGACACTTTCTCGAAGTTATCGAAATCACCGAGAACTCTCTCCAAGTAAAATTTACCGTCGTACCTGCCCACCCTCGAACTTCTCATCCACCTGCTCGTGTTGTTCACCGTTAGAAGCTGACCCCACGTATCCTCGAAAGTATCCAGTAAATCCCACATATCAGTCGTGTTCATGGAATCGGAGAAGTTATAGAAAGCGGCGTCAATCCTTTCTGATCTTGATAGAAGGTCATCCAGCGTCTTGAAACTTGATGCCGGCAAGTCCCCTCCCTCGTAATAAGAGAGAATCGATGGGTAATCATCGTTCAGGAAATCGATAACGTCATGGAAGAAACCCGCTATATCGATTTTCGTCGCGTTATAAAATTTCTCTGCACTCGTTATTTCCATCACGGTATGATATCAGTCGCCCATTTCTGTTCCAGGCTGGAAAGCTGGTTTAACATGAGGTTAACCCCTTTCTGTATAACGCTGGTCTTGAGCGATCGTTTCAACGAACCCTTACTTGACGCTTGATCGAGAACCAAACTTAGAGGGGCGAGAGCCGTTAAAGTCAGGTTGTAATTCCACATCATGTTCGAACCCTCGCTATCCGTGTTCAAGGTCAAACCCCCGGAAGGCACGGTAACGAGATAACTCTCCCCGAGAGCCATGTTGTAAAAATAGAGGCGAAACGGTAAACCCTGATCATCCACCCCGTTTGATTTGGCGATTATCGCCCTCAAAAGGTTCATCGCCCCGTAACCGCTTTTCACCCCCACATCGAAATTCGGGAAATCAACTATCAAGCTCTTCGATTTCGCTTGATACAGGTCGTAAACACCTCGCGAGGTGGAGTAAGCGACGGCACTCCCGATGGGGGTCTTCGTTGAAAGTATCAACTTGAAGAACTTACCGAAATTTCCTTTTATGGTTATCTCCTGCGGGACGAACGCCGTGCTACTGAGAACCGTTATACCGGTGCTCGATTGCTTGATGTTCGTTCTTTTAGGCTCCGTTTTCTGTATCGATGAAGGCAGTACCGGGAAGGAGAAGTAATCTATCGTCCTACCCGAACCGTCCGTTAGCTCCAACGCTATCATGTAATACTCGAAATCATGAGGTGACAAGCCCGCCAGAGCGACTTGACCCATCGATTGAACGAGGTTCACGTACCTTCTATTTACTGAATCTAGCGACATGATTTCTTCTATTTATAGATAAAATTACACAAAATATTTCAATCGGTAAAGGATATCTCTGAATTTAATTTACTCAGATCGGGAGAAGCGATCCCGGATACGGCGGCAACGGCGGCAGCGAAAGCCGTGCCACCCCCACCCGCCGGGCTACCTTGTGAAGCCGGGGAAACGGCGTTGTTACCCGTGCTCCACGCTTGTTTCAGCGTGTCGATGTTATCGTTGATGGATTGAAGGATCTCCTTCAACGTGTCACCTAGAGGGATCGGTTCCTTCCCCCCTTTCACGTTCATCTTCTTGGACGGGTCAAGCGTGATATTCTCCTTGTCAATAACGACGGTTGATGAAGTGTCGTTGTCCGCGTCGATAACCGTGGCTTCAACTTGATTGAACGATTTTACGGATACCTTACCGTTAGCGATCTCCACTATATCCCCGTTCGTGTTTACCTCGATTCCGGAACCCTCTTCCCCGTTAACCACGATATTCAACTTTCTCTCACCCAAACCGTTCACGTTAACTAGAAGGGAACCATCATTCAGGGACGCCTGAACGAGAAATAACCCGGCATCATCTCGGAAAAGTTTCTTGTAAACCCCTTCCTCGTATTCATCGCTTGAATTTACCGCGGGTATGGTTGATATAACGATAGGTTTCTCGTTAAACCTGGTCTTAACAAGGACCACCGGGGTTCCGACCTCTCCATCCGTTAAAGGAATAGAAATATCCTGGTAAACCTGTTCTGAAACGAGGCATTCATGTATCACGGACCCGTTTCTATCCAGTATCACGGAAACCTTTTGATTCTTCCCACAATCGCTCACGAAATTATCCCTGTCAACTCCCGATGGAAGTATAACGTACCCTATATCCACCGAGTACTCCCCGTTTGACACGGGTATTCCTGTCACACCATTCACGAACATTATAAATACCTCCTTTTAATCATGTATTCAAAAACATCATCATTCACGGTAAAATCCGTCTTCACCATCTTGCTAAAATCAAGGGTAACCCCTTCCCTGAAGCTCTTCACTATCGAGTTTCTCAGTCCATCTATATCCACTATATTGAAATAGGAATAGCGACCGGATGATACAACTCTTTGTCTCGGGGTTTCCGTTTTAGGTAGATCAAGCCCGAGATCGACCTTGTTGGAATAAGGTTTTCTAACCGTGTTCAACCGCCCGTCATTCACCCCTTTTATCAAATCCCACCTCATACCCCTCATCACCTCGATGGTTGTTGTTCTATCTATCGAGGATGATAGGATAAGGTTATTATTAACGCCGGTCACGTAATAGAGCTCGTCAGTGGCATCCAACCTAACGAACGTACCCACTTTTATCCTTCTATCCCCGTTCATCACTATCGTACCCCTTCTAGTGAAGGGAAGGTAAACGAATGATTCTATCAGGTAGAGGAGATCGTTTAACGTGTTGCTCGCCACTATACCGAGATTACCAGTTTGAGCCGTTCCTTTCAACGCCCCGGTATACAAGTAAATATCAGATACTTGCAACCTCTTGTTACCGAAAACGTTAGCCATTTGAGGTAAAAATATTACCGGTATCCGAGCCGCCGTTACCTTGCCATCCTCTCCCACCATTCCGTCAGCAGGTGTTACCTGATACCAAGCGTAAGCGGTCGTGTCATAGCTTAGTGACGTGGACAGAAGGTCTTTCGTTTCTATCGTTATGTAATTATTATCGTTATCTATAACGCTCTCTATCGCTTTCCTCGTGAACGGTGGCTGCCGGACCGTGAAATTGAACATATCTATCCAGGTATCACCTATCACCTCAACGAACGGTTGCTGGCAAACCCGGTTGAATAGATCGAGAATTGTTCCATCCGCGTTTCCGAGAGCCCCGGACAGAAGCCTGTCATCAAGGTTCTCGTCAAAGAAGAACTTTATGATTGACCAAACACCGTTTCGAACCCTATCTTCCTCTTTCAATCCCTCTATTTTATCCAGCTTGCTCAATCTCTCACCGTAGCTACTGAAAACGCTATTCGGTATTATGCCTATATTGGAAAGGCGATTCACGACGAACCCTATATATTCCTTCATGCTCTTTAGCGAGAAATTGAACATATACTGATCGAAAGCACCGGTCAATATATTCCTCTTGAACACGTCCGAGTTCTCATCTCCCATCCATTGAAATTTATTATCTCCGCCTGAAACGAACTTGTAAGAGTAGAAATATGATCCATCCTCGGTTAGTAGCTTGGTGAAATCTCTCCCGTTCACGAACACGGATTTATCTCCCGACATGAAGCTCGTGTTCGAGTTTACCGAGTCAACCAACCCTATCATATCCCACACTCTGTACCACGCCGGGTTTCTTTCAGGTTCTTTCGTCGGGTTAGCGAGGGAACTGAGTTTCAAAACTTGACCGCTCTCGTACCCTATCTCGTCTCTCTCCGTTTCCAACCTCTCAAATCTTATAAAGACAAGGTCATTATACTGGATGTACTTCTCGAAATAATCCTGAATAGGCTTGTTATCATTATCGAGAAGGTTGAAATAATTCACGACCCCCTTCTGGTTCACCCCAGTTAAATATTCCACGTCAAACGTTAAAACCCTCGTTGGATTCAAAACCATCGAGAATGAACCCGCGCTCATGTTCTTCGACGTGGAGCACGATGATACTAAAGGGGATATATCGATCAGTTCATCAAGAACCTTGCTATACACCCACACTCTCACGTTCAAGTTTATAATCTGTGAATCTATCGCCACCCTCTCGAACCTCGAAACCATCGTTTCAGCCTTATAATAGTTATCACTTGATTGAAGTATTCGTTGATACTCGTTAAAATAAGCGTTAAATCCCGTTTGCTGAACGAACTGGTTCTTACCGTAAAGCATTTGCTTTTCAACCATCGATTTGTTTAGAGGGACCCTCACTGTTATACCCACCTTCATGGTGGTGGGAGCACCACCGGAAACCCACGATTTCTTCTCTGAAGGCGTGTATGATGATAAGATTATTTCCCTGTTCGTTATCAAGGTATCGCCCTTGTAATCAAGAAAATCTTTCACAGTTAGAGGAGCTCCGCCTGTCAAAGCGTTATCGTCATTAAATTTCGAGACGAAATCAGCAACCGTTACTTGTTTGTCTATCGAAACAATTATCTCCCTCATTTTGATTCATTTGCTTGATTATTGTTATATAATTGACCTGATATCCAATTCGCCCCGTACCCAGCAGGGGAAAGTGGAATGGAACCGGTCGCCCATAAAATACTAGCAACTATTCTTTCCACCCATGGAGCGTTAGGATCCATCATCTTCCTGTACGCTGCCTGAGCCTTATCACTCGCGAACGAATTATCGGCTATCTTTATCAGTTTTTCAACTAATTCGTCTTTCATTTTATCGATGGACGCGGTTAATTGCTCCATCGAAGTTGTGAGATCTGTCGCTCTAGGTAAATTTCCTTCGCCGCCACCGTAACCTGTTTTTATGGAGCTTATCTTTCTATTAATATCTTTATCAGTTCCTGTCAATAATGTTGAATACAATTTTTCAACATCGTTGGCTGATAAACCCGTTACCCCTTTCAACAAGAATTTCTCTTGCGTTACATCACCACCGCTTATCTCTCTTGCCTGCTTGAAATAAGCACGTAAAAACGGTATATTTTCCAATGGACTTTCAAGTAATCGGGTTAAATCCCACGTGCTTGCGTTAGGGTTAACCATCGACATCGCCCGGTAAGCCAAACCTTGAGCTAGAGGGTTTTTATTCGTACCTATATTCTGAATACCACCAAGAACCCTGTTCATTTGAGATCCCTGAACGCCGCCAGCCATCAACGAGGAAATTATACCGGCTAAAGCGTTTTGATTCACGTCACCTTTCACGTTTAGAACGCTTTGAGCGGCCGACGTGAAATATTCCAACGCGTCCGGTAATCTCGTCAAACCACCGTACTGTCTTTTAACTTGGTTAGCGAAAACATCGATTAATCCAGGGATAGAACCACCACGGGTTTGCCTTCCAAGTCTTAGCATCTGCGTGTACTGGTCATCGCTTAAACCGAGAGCTCTTTGCTGGGCTATCATGTTCATCGCCTGATTGGACGTGTACCATCTACCGGAAGCTTTTTCAAACCCCGCCATTCTAGCTGATAGTTGCTCCGTGCTCAAACCGAGACCCATAGCGGTTTTATCCCACCCTGACACCATGTCTCTTGCTTGTCTCAATGACATACCATGATACACCGCCAGGTCTCTCGCTTGAGCCGCTTGAGTACTGTACCGGTCAAAACCCCACATTCCACCTCCAATCATCGCACCGATAGCCAGACCGGCAGGTCCGAATTTCGTTAGCATGCCACCGAGGGCGCCACCTTGACCCGCTAACATGCCAGCCCCTGAAGTTAGAACGCCACCGAAATTAATCCCACGACCTCCAGCTCCCCCGCCTATATTAAAAGTTTGCCTCAATATGGACGCGGCCTCCTGTCTTCTCATTATATCGGCGGCGGTTCCGGTTCTCTTTCCTTCAAGGTCAGCGATCCATCTGGTCGCGTCTTCTCTTGACCGAACCCCCAAACGTTTAACGAGCTCTTCCGCCGATTTTCTGGCGTCATTCTTCGTGTTATCCGCGATTTCTCGAAGCAACTTGACTAGAAGCGCGTCCTGTCGCTGTTCGGCCCTTAAATCACGTAATCCACGACCGTATTGATCCCTGCTCAGATAACCCTGCTCGTAGCGGGAACGGAGCTGATTTTCCTGCAAGGCGAACGCCCTACGGCTAGCAACCTCCCTTCTCCTGATCCCTTCCTCTATACCACCGGAAACGTTCCCTCCCCCGAGAGCAGCAGCCCGGGATATATTACCGAATTGCTCCATCGCTCTCGCCCCGGGCCCGAACTCTATATCCATCAACCCTCGAAGGGCGCGAACTCTCTCCTGATCCGCGAAGGATCTCTGATCTATCCCCCTAACAGCCGCCTCGTACGAGCGGCCGACCAGCCTGCCCGTTCTCTTATCGTACTCTATCTCGGCTCGACGTGAACGGGCCGCGGCATCATTCCTCCTCTCGATCAACCGGATCTGTTCCTCGATATAGCGGTTGGCATCACGTAAATCTCTTGCTTGAGCTTTAGCTTGATCGGATAACTTCGTGTACAACTCGGCCGCGCTCTGTTTGAGGGCGCGTATCTTCGAATCATCGACCTGTATCCTTACCCTGGCGTTATTGTCCATCGTTTACCTCCTGCATCTTTTGTAAGAAATCTCGTGCTTGAGCGGCACGATCATCCATCGTCAAATCCCTTTTCCTGCCCTTCAGGAAATCACCCTTACCCGGCTCGTAAACTTCCTCGTCTATTTCCTTGAAGAGGCGATCCTCCTCCCATTCCAATCTCATGTTTAAAAAAGAAGATTCCCTGTGTTGTTTAGACATGAAGGGAATCTTATGCTTTTCTCTGTACCATCGATCGATCGGGAACTTGAGGTTCCATTTAACCATGAACTCCCTGTACTCGTTCGACATGGCGCGTTAAATTTTCATCAACTTCTCTACCTCATCCACCAGGGGTTTCACATCACGGTTATACGATTCCTTGATAACGGCGAAGTCCTTGATACTTAAATCCCGGATCTCACATTTCAAATCCTCCATGAATTTAGGGCAAAGAACCCGTAAAGTTGCCTCGATATCGATAATATCGAGAGCGTTCATGGCACCGTTAGTCGCGGAGGTAATCAAGCTTGAATACATCCCGTTAGAGAGCATCTGCTTGTAAACCTCCATGTCACGGTATTGACCAACCGTTGGAAAACTGACCTCGTACTCGTTCTGAACCGTTGAAGTCTTAACTTTGAATAGAATTTTCTCCATCATATCTCATGTTTTAGTTTTTAGCCCATCACCATGGGAGTTTTGTAACGGCCTGAAACGTCGGTGGAAGCGATACCTCCAACCGTGATATTCCAGGACATCGTTTCCATCACGCAATCTCTCGCCTTCATGATGGTTTGACCGGTGGTGTTAGTATCCGTTACAAGGCGATTCGTTTCATCAACCCCGGTAACATCTTTCCGGTAAACAACCAGCGAGAACGATAATTGCATCAAGGAAACCGTGTTCACCACTTCCTCGACTGACCCGAACCTGTTCAACATCTTCTTGAACCAGGGCGTGTCAAACCCGATGAAGAAATAGTTAGAACTGAAACTGCAATCGATAGCGGTTGGAACGAACTCCCCTACCAGTAAATCCCCGAGCCCTCTAACCGGGGTTAGGGTGGTTTGCTCGGTGAACTGAACTTGTTGCATTTGCCCGACAAGCTCGTTATCTATGTAAACGGCCGCCATTGGCGCGCCAAAAGATCTTATCTTATCCATCTCTTATTAGTTTTTAAAAACGAACCCGGTGAAGAAAATCTTGTTGATCTCGTTGTTGATCACGATACCGTAAGTAACGAGGTAATAATCGTCTTTCTTGGTTACCGTCACGTTGCGGTAAGAAAGCAAGAGGTTATCTGATGTCGCCGTGGCGGTTCTCGTTAACAGGTAGTTTTCAGTCCAGTTCTTCAAGATGCCGGCACTCAAGGTGTTGGAATTAACCCCGTTCTCTGCCGATAACAGATCAATCTCGCTGTTAACAACCAGTTCCTTGTTAATTTGCATGACAACTCGCATGAACTGGATGGAGAACGATTCCCCGTTATTGGTGAACAGAACCTGGTTGTTCAAACCTTGCATCGTGTTGATACCTTGCAAAACAACGAATTTTTGAAGGCTCTCGTTGTAAATGGTAACGAGCAAGCCGCCATCCAACGCTTGTTTTTTCTCGGAATCAGTTAATTGATGTTTTACTTTTAACACACCAATTGTTTTGTTCGTTACAGGTATTTGAGGCGCTTTTCCTGCCGTTCTACCAAGAACCGCACACATATTATAATACGGACCCCACCAGCGATACCCTATACCGTTAGCGTTTGTTGCCATCGCAACTCCTCCATGAACAACGCAAGCGTAAGGTGAATTAAAATGCTTTGCCAAACTCAATGAATCTGAAATCATTTCATCATTACCGGCCACGAATAATAATTTTTTAAATTTAGCGGTTTGTGTTATGTGCTTCAGAACGGTATCATTCTTTGCCTTCGTGTTATCATCAAGAAAAACAAAGCTATTATCGAGATTCGTGATAACACTTAAAACAGTGTCAAGCTGATCGTCATACTCGTCCTTACCACCAGTAGCCGGAGTAATAACCTGATCAGATAACGTTTGACCTGTTGCCGAAGCATCACTTACCGCAACGGCTCCCGTTCCGTTTTTCGTATAATTAGCTATTTTAAACAATCTATTGAAGGCCGAACTATTTATCATCCATTCGTTAAGGTTCTCGATGTTCTTAAATTCGGGAGATGCTATAACAAGTTCCGGGTTTGAATCATTCAATGAAACTTCATTGTAGGATACACCATCAGTGTATAACCCTGTGAATGTTCCACGATAGATTTCAAGTATCAAGGCTGTTTTATCAACATCACCGGTACGAGTTCTAAATCCATACCCCTTTTTCAGGTTACCCAAATTAGCCGCCGCTGTTGCTGTACTAGGATCATTTCCTCCATCACCCTGCGTCCCGTTAGCGGTATATCCCTCGTCAAGCGGAATGATATTAATAGTTCCACCGTTGCCGGCTCCAGCTCCACCAGTTGGCTCGAAAGTCATTTTTGCCGGGGTTGTTTTAGCGGCTCTCACGAACATGATTTCTGAAACCCCAACAGCGGCAGCGTTAGATGCGTCAGGGAAAAACAACGCGTTAGCGAGTTGCCAGTACATCCCACCTTTAACGAAAGAACGGAAATCATCAATATTATCAAATCGATAAACAGCGTTTGTTCCGTTATTTACGGTCTTATCGCCGTCAGCACTTTGTATCCCAGATCCACCGCACCAACCTTTCCCGAAATTACCGGTATCTATAATCAAGCATTTACCGTAATCCAACGCGCGTGGATCGTTCTGCTCACCGGCAGCGACGGTCGCGTAAGCTCCCGGTAAAGTGATTTTTTTATTGTTAAAATATACAGATATTGCCATTGTATATCGTTTTAAAAATCTAATCTTATACGTTATAAAGATAAGGAATTTTCGTCAATGATGAAAATTAAAACCCTGTTTTAGTGAAAATTCCGTCTTTCACCCGCCCTTACTATCAATTTCCTTCATTTTTAGAAGGTATTTTCGTTTCTATCTTAACTTGAAATCTCATGCTATCGATGAAAGTTCTTCTCTCTATCGACGGTATGAGATTGGATCTCTGAAGATCTATACCAACTGACCGGATGAATGTCGGGTAAGGGTTCAGCTCGGAGTTCACCATCAGCTCCCTTAAATTGAACCCGACCTTCTCGTAATCCCTCGCGAACGTGTTATAAGCACCCACCATCAAACCGTACATAACGTCAGAGATGGTCAGGGTCTCCTTGTAATTCAACCCCACGCACATTAAATCGTAAGAGAATCTTTTTGAATCCCGGAAAACCTGCATCTGTGTTCCGTTATCATGAAGTATGATCTGACTATCGGTGGCACCTATCACGTTCGTGTCTCCATCCACCCTCGAAGGTTCACGAAGAACTATAACAGGAAGCAACGATGTATCTTTCGGGAACTCCAGCTCGACGGATAGCATCTTTCTCGACGTTTTCTTTCTCAGAAAGATTTCCTTCGCTATCTCGTAGTACTCGTCAACATCACCTTCCCTCTCGCCTAGATGTACCATCTGGTACAACCACGTATCCTTCTCGTCATCGAAAGAGGCGAAATCATCCTTCACCCATTGAAGGAGTGACTCCACTATTCCTTTTAAGTTATAAATCGGGCTTATCATGATTCAAAAAAGTTATCGATCGCCATGTTGACGGTCGCTTGAATGTTCATACTAGTTATCGCCCTCCCCATGAAATCATGTTTCTCGAACCCCTTGTTCCACCAGGATAAAGGGTCGCTCTTGTCGCTCACCCTTCTAAACGTGAAGTAACCACCCCGTTTCTCTTGATTGGTCGAGGATATATCCTTTCTAACCAACCCCGCGTAGATGGATACCTTGTGCTTGTACTCGTCCACCTTCCTATTCATTCGATCGATGACCGCTCTTTGACTAAAGGAAGAGTGGGGTGACGGTAAATCGGATTGACGCAACGGAGAACCCGATTTTTTCGCCATATTTTGAATTACCCTAGGTAATATCCCCGAGAAAGCACCTGATTCGGCAAGAGCCTCGCTGGTGGCAAAACGGAATGGAACGGTAACGTACCAACCCCCGCCCTTCTTCATCTTCCGCTTGGGTGACTGGCTGAAGCCAACCTTCTCGTCGAAAGGTTCGTGACCAACCTCCAACATGATCGGAACCGGGTTACCCTTAGAGTAATTCAGAGTGAACACCGCCTCAGTTGATGACACCCTGTCGAAAGACATCGCTTGAAGGTAATCCCTTCTTGTTGATCTCAGCTCCCTGTTAACGAGGTTCGTCCACTCCTCCGAGTAACGCTGGACTAGGCGGTCCAGAACGAAGGACGATAAAGCGTCCATCCTCTCGGCCGAAAGTGACAGCTCCTCCGCCACGCCACTCAGATCAACGTATATCGGTAGCGGTTCCATCTTCTATCAATCTTTAACGGTTTGATTACCCTCGTTAACCACGAAATTCGCCCTTCTCGCTATCGCTTGAACCGGAAGATCTATCTTCTGAAGATTCCCGTTTTTATCGGTAACGTTACTGGCTCGTATCTCGTGAGGAAGGTCTATAACATTGTACTGGACGTAATGCTTGTAATAGACGGAAACCACCGTTCCATCCATCACGCCAGATCCAGCGTTGAAAAACAGGGCGTACTCGTTGTTCTCCTTGTCCTGGAAGTAATCACCCTTCGACAGCACCTTCAAATCCCCGTTTAAATCGATTATAGCGACCTGAAATATCTCGAAGGGTTGAAAGGTCAACCAGGCGAAAAACTTGCCATTAAACGAGCGCACGACACGATTCTCGGAGAATATACCGAACTTCTCCTTGAACGTTAGCTTGTCAAAGAAACTGAAATTCAACCCCTCGTCATAGGTGGTGACGGCTATGGTCCCGGCGTTATCCATCGTCCATTCCCGGTACTTCGTGTTCACGTTAACCCCGGTTATCAGGCATATCACCTCCGTTGGATCGATGTAATAGTAACCGGTTCCTCCACAGTGAGGGCATGAAGGGTCAGGGTGACCGGCATCATCTCCACAGGGACACGCTATCGCCCGCTCCTGGTAAATCTTGTACCCCTTCTGGGTGATGGCGGCATCGAAAGCACCTTTATCAAACTCCGGTGAAGGGTAGCCGATCGTGTTCGGTGATTGCTGTAAAACGTAGTTCTTGCTCATAGTACCTCGAATTGTAACCCTCTGTAAATACCCTCGATTCGCTTCACGGTTTCCTGTATCTCCTTACCGTAATTGATCAAACGGGCGGAGTAACCCGCCGACGTGGCTGAAGCCGTCGTTGATATCGATTGGCTCAACCCGTCTATCGATAGCGATTGGCTGGCTATACCGGCGGAACCGAGTATCATATCACCCGCTATGTTAAGGGGTCCGAAAGTCGCCAGTTTGCCGATAATACCTATCAAATCCCACGGCAGGTTATCGAGATCGAACCCCGAGATGTACTGGTAATTCCAGTAATCAGGTATGTTTCTCAATCTCTGTATACCCAGTTGCGTCACTATACCGGTTAAAATCACGTCCTCGTTAGCCATCGAGCCTGAACCGGTGGGGACTATACTGATCCTTCTACCACCTATCTGATCAGGGTCCTTGGCGTAGGATAACCATTCGACCGGGTATCTAACCTGCTCCACCGTTTTCAGTAAACCAACCAACGCTAGAGGTTTCTGAACAATGTATTTCGTGTTTATTATCGGGAATTGCTGGCTGTAACTATCCCAGTAATAAGAAGAGGATTCCGTTATCAGCTGCTTCACGATCTTCACCGAGAACCAATTCTCGACTGTTTTCTGAGCCTCTCTCACGTAATACTCGTAAGCCTCGTCCGAGAACTTGGTCCCGTTAGTGGCGTTTATCGAGATCCCGTAAAGGTAGAGGGTGTTGATCTCGGCTGGGGAGAACAGCAACCCTGTGTTCTTCTTGTACTTTATGGATAGTGTCAGTTTCATTTTATTTCACGGATAAAAGCAAATCTATGATCTCGTCTTTTTTCTTGTACCGACCATCGATCATTAGCTGATCTTCGGTGATACCGAGTTGTTTCGCCATTTCAACGAGCTCATCTTTTTTCTTACCTTCCAATTGTTCACGAATTTCATCGTCCTCGCTTTTCACGACTTCTTTCTCTTCGATGGATTCTGTTTTGGGAAGTTCAGAAGTTGGATCTTTCTTCAAAGACTCGCAAGCACCTTTCCATAACTTCAATTCATCGTTCAAACGTTGAATTTTAGCGTTCAAACCGTTGATTTGAATTCTCAAGGAATCATTCTCCACCTTGTACGCTTGAACGCGTCTTTCCAATTCCTTTTCAAGTTCCATTTCAGCTTTCGATTTCTTGGACGGAACCCCACCTTCCCTGTAAATACGAAGACCCGAATTGACAATTCTTTCCCCCAGCTCATCGTTTACTTCGACGATTCCATCAAGACCGAACGTGATCACCTCGTCAAAGATTCTAATTGATTGGCCCCTGTAAGCCTGTGATTCTATTTTCATGTTTCAAGTTTTAAAGTTTTGATATAAAGATAGTGAAAATTTTTCTTATCACCAAGATGATAAAATGAAAGGGACCTCTTTGAAGGTTCCCTTTCACGAATAAATCATCAATATATTAAAACACGAGATCATTCCGCTTTACGTCCGCTTTATGTCCGATGTTGCAAATTCTCACAAACTTACCGGGAGCGTACAATACCGGCGTACCGTAATTCAAGATAGAGAAACGTCTACTCGGAGAGGTGATCGCGTACTCCATCTTCATCGTGTCAGCCAGTTGCAAGTATTGGATCAAAGAATCGTCCATCTTAAACACCAAAGCCGAGTGAGTTCCCGCGATGGAACGGTTTCTATCACGAACCTTTCCAGCATCAGCACCGTCATAACCTGAAGCTAACTGAGATACCGGGATTTGGAAAATCGGGTAGTAATTAGCGGTTGCGGCATTTTTATCGGTAACATCTTCCGAACGATAGATCACAAACGCTTGAGTCGGGTAAACTGAATCAACAGCGGCAGTGAATTTCAAATCAACAGAATTAGTTGCGAGCACGGCTTGACTCGCATCGTTCAACTTCGTTAAAGCACTCTCTCCGTAACGGTTCTTAGCTGCGACAGCGTACAAGTAAGCACCTGCGTGATTCGTGAACTTAGTCTTAGTATCATTTTCAACAACTACAACAGCGTCGGTACCATCCTTAACCGGGGCTGCCGGGGCTTTATCGTTAGTTGCCGGTGAGGTTGCCAAACGAGCCGGTTTGCTATCGAAGAACGGGTCAGCCATGAAGTCGATATCACCGAATTGAGTTGCAACGCTGGTTACCTGTAACCCGGCGCGAGCGTTCATCATACTTCCGGATACACCGTTCACGTTCAACACCTTGTTGGCGGTGTGAGCGTTCACATAGTCAGTGAACACGATCGGATTTGCGATGATCTTGTCGGCGAAACCGTAACGCAAGTTAACGATGGTGTTCGTTGCTTCTTGTAAATCGAAGTCACTTAAGATATTTCCATCAGCGTTAACAACTGCCGGGTCAGCGTAGTAAGTGTCAAGGATAGCTTCAGAAGTTTTTCCTGACATACCCCCGTAAATATCGAGGATACCCTCAACGTGCTGCTGCCAGATACCTGAGAACTCCTCGTCGATGCAGCTACTATCGAAGTTAGACAGGGCAATATTCAAGCTTTGTAACAACAACAAGGTCTTGTTACGAACCTCTAGCTCGTACATTGAATCTCCTTCAGCGGCGATACGAACCAAGGTCGCGGGATGAGTTACCTGACCGCTAACTCCCAGGAACTTGGTGATGATCGGTTTCCGTCTGTATTGAGAATCGGTGAATTGAGGTGTTTCACCTTCCAAGTTAGCGATCCCGATATTGTTACCGTATTTCACTAACTGATTGTATTGATGAACGGTGTTGTAGATTTTCTTTTTACCGATGTTTTTCCACAATACCAATTGTTTCTCGGTGTATTCCAACACCTTGATGACGCCATCCAAAGACTCCACTTTCAAGCCGCCACCGTTATTCAAGGTGTTAGCGTATTGCATACCGGTTTGTAACCCGGCTTCCATGGCCTTCAGAATATCGGCGGATAAGAACTCTCCCCGGTCGATTCCCGGAGTCACTCCATTTAAATCAAATTGTTCTCCAACCATATTTACTATATTTTATTCTGATTCAATTAAATTATTCAACTACTTCGATACCTTTCTTGCCTAGGTAATCGATGGTCGCTTGTGAAAGTGACATCGTTCCGGTAGAATAGGACATGATATCGTTAGCTAACGATTTTTTCATCTCGTTATCCTCTTCTTTCTCGAAACATTCTGTCATAATTCGTTTCAAAGGTTCGCGGTGAGCTGATTTGGATAGAACTTTCTTTCCTTCATCGGTCGTTTTAACACCGAAAGATTTCTCCAAAACGGCACCTTTATCGACAGAACGGAAAGGCATCGGCTGATTTCTCAGGGTTTCGATTTCCGCACCCATCGATTTCATCAAATCCTTCATCTCACTCAAAGAAGCGTTAACTTCGTCGAAAAATTCGCGTTGAGATTTATAAAGGTCATTTTCGATGGATTTCTTCATCTCTTCACCTTCAGATTTCTCGACATCTTTTTTATCCTTTTTCTTCTTTTCGATTTTCTCCTCTTCTTCTTTCTCACCTTCTTCTTTTCCCTCTTCGAAGTCACGTCTTTCATGTTCTCCCGCCTTTTTCTCATCGTACTCGATTTCCTCTTTCTCGGTGTACTTTGATTTAGCGAAAGTGGTGATGTCCCCGTTATCAATGCTCTTCAAAATATAATCGTGATCGAACTCAGCGTCCAACAACGCTTTCACGACCTCGTCGCCACAGTATTGATCCAAAGAAATCCCCCTTTTTTGCAGTTCCTGCACTATTTCACTCGTAATAGGTTTCATTTCTTAAAGTATTTAGTTTCTAACTTATACATTTTGTGATAAAAATAATCAATTAATTTGACAAACGGAAATTTTTCTCTATCTTTTTAATGAAATCGATATAAACCCTCTCTGAAACCGATCCTTCTGAGAAACTTTTCGCCATCTTTTCAATCGTCTCTACCTTGTATGAAGGTTTTTTCTTCACCTTGATCCTAAATTTTGAATCCAACATTAGAAGGTTACCTCTCTCATCTTCCCATTCAAGTATCACCTTGTCATTTTCATCGAAATCCTTGTCACTTTCGAACTCGTAATCGATGAAATCCTTCGATTGGCGACCTTTCACGATATCGAAAAACGAATTGGTGTTGACTGGTTGAAAGGTTAGGGCGACGTTCGTTATCAACGCCTTGTTCACCTTTCTCGGATTCACCTTATCCCTCTCTATCACCTTTCCCTCTATCGACATTCCCGGCTTGCGGGATGAACCGGACTCTGACATCTGGATACACTTATCCCAGAACGCCCTCGCTTCGGGTGATTTTTTCCACAATTTCCCTTTCACGAAGAATTTATTATCCTTCACATAGGCGTCGATGGGTTCTCCTATCCAGAACCGCGACTTATTCTCCTTCGCCCTCGATGTTAGGTGGTCCAGGTTCAGCAAACCGCTTTTCAGAAACCTATCCAACACGAACCCGCTTGGATTCATCAATTCCCCTTCATCATCCTCGCTATCGTCACTCGCCACGCCCTCGAACACCATGTTGTCATAGCGGGAATCATCTTCTTTTTCTTTATTGGATCTCGCCTTTTCTATATCAATCGGAATCCAAAAATTAAATTTATTCTCTATCATTTTCATTTCATTTTCATCTAACTACCGCTCTTCTCAGACGCGCTAAATCTAGCGTAAACGGACGTGTTACCGCTTATCGTTATACCGTAAGTTTTGCTGTACGACAGGTTATTCCCATCGTTCATCCCCGTGAAATAACCGTCAAATAGATACTCCGCCGTTTCCGTGTCGGCCGCCACCTCGGATGTTAGTGTTACTTTCACCCCGTTTTTATATAAACCGGATGTTGGTGTGACGGTTCCACCTTCCGTTGATTCAACATAGGTATCAGAACCTATCGCCTTGAACACCGCTTTTGCCGTTAGCGAGTAATTTGGTGTGGCAGTCCTCTTTCCTTTAGCGGTCCAGTTTATGTTCTTGGTTACGGGATCTATCGCGGACGTCGTACCTTCATTCTGTACTTTCACGTTGCTATCGTACCATCCATCGAAATCATAAGTGTAATCGGCTGTATCGGGTAACAAGGTGCAGGACAAGATCACGCCTTCCCCGTGAGCTATCCTCATAGTACCGTTACCTTCCTGTGTTGGAGGTAGGCTGGGTCCGACTTCAACGGATTCTATATAATCGCCTTTCGTAGCGGTTACCGTGTACCACTTCTTCTGCGCTCTGGCGGTTATCGTTTCAGATTTCTTGACCGTGAATTTATGATCTTGCTCGTTTGATATCAATTTCGCGTTCTCATCATACCATCCCTTGAATATAAATCCGGGCAGAGGTGTGAATCGGAGCATGATCTCCCCGTCTATCACCACGTCTTCCGGTGCCTCGATAATCCCGCCAACGCCCTCGTTCCAAACCGGGTCGTTCTCTAGCGGGTCGTTTACCGCTATCTCTTGCTCGTAAGTCAAGACGAGATCCTCCTCGAAATCGAAGCATTCGAGTAATTTGCCGTTCTCAAAGATACACAGAATCGCCTTTAACTTCCTGGCTAGGTCGATCATCTCGGGGTACGTCCTGTAAGATAACGTCCAGTCGAACCCCATTAACACCCAATGCGCCATGGTTTGACTCTGTATATCGCTCAGGAAGAATAATCCTTGGTTATCTATCCGGATGGCGTGTATGTTCAAGTTGCTGAAATCCCTTTTCTTGTAAGTGAAAATTTGCATATAAAAATAGTTATATTCTAACTTTCTTTACCGGTTCTATCGCGTTCTAATTCCTCAATCCCGTCACCGATCTTATTGATAGCATTAACGAAGATTGAATTATCGTTATTCGATTTATCACGGCTATAATTGAATTTTATGCCCGTGATATCCGTTTCTTTTACCGTTCTTATTAAACTACCCTCTTCCATTATATAAAGATATAAATAATTCATATATCAATCAACTATCTCAACGGCGATCGAATTAAATCCGGTTTCAATAACTCTAAACGTAGATCTTTTTTGCGTGAGATATTCCATTTCCGAAATCCATTCCGTTCTAATTGGACTTACTGGTTGCCCCTTTTTAGCAAGGAGAGTTACCTGAAAATCACCAAAGTTTTTCATTTGTTGAAGAGAATATGAACTAAATGAAGGGTCAGTGAAAGTATCACCCGGTTTTAATTTCGCAAATGGATTCTCCTTGGTAGAAAAATCCATTCTTCGACTAAGAATAAGATTTTCACTTAATCTATTCTTATCAAGATATTCCTCCAAGGCTTTATTCCATTTTATTGAATCGTCAACATCATCCTCATTTAGATTATAGTCCTCGACATAACTGGATCTTACTTCACCATATGTGTTCAGCTCTCTTATAACACTATCCATACCCTTCCCGTAACGTTTCATCGCCTCGAACTCATCGTTCGACAGTGATGATGCCGCAGGCCTGAGGTTTTCTCTGTAAATACGTCCCGCCTCTCCGGGTGCCATGAAATATTGATCATACGATTTATATTTCTCCCCACCGTATTCAGTGAACATAAAAGGCTCCATTATGGGTTTCAGTCGTTGATCAAGAAGAGCAGCATTTATTTGTAATTGAGCATTCTTTGAGGGATCCGCTTTGAGTGCCTTTTCAGGATTTTTAAATACAACGTTATACGCTTCACCTTTCTCAAAATCAGAGTCCTTGATAATTTTTTTAACGCGATCTACTGCTGATTCAACTTCAGGTGATCGTGGTAATCTATCCTTGTTAGATGGCTCTGTCTCTTTGGTATCATGATTGTTTGTTAGCGATCCCTCCCATTTCTTTCTCACTTTATCCTTGAAGCTTGATAATGATTCATTCGGTTCTGATTTTAACGTTTCACCTCCACGTTTTACCTGATACCGATCACCATCCATCGTGATAAAAATTTTCTTACCATCAACGACTATCCCGGTTTTCTTTATCTGTTTATGCCCTGAATTTTCTTGTTCAAGTTTATCCAACCTTTCGGTTACCTCTTTCTTAAATGACTCAAAATCCTTCTTTTCGGAAGATTCCTTCTCTTTTTCCTGTTTTTTAGCTGTTCTCTCGTCGAGTTTTGCTTGAAGCAATCCTTTGAATTCATCATCAAATTCATCGCTTTGTAACAACTTATTTAAAGCCGAAGAAATCTCATCCTCCCCCTCCTTCATTTCATTCCCTCTATTTTCAAGTTCCCGTCTAGCGATGTTCTTTACCTCCTCCGATTGACCGGGTTTGTCAATGGCGGTTTCAAGTTGCTTGTCGGTTGCTTGAGAGGCGTACCCTTCAAGGATCGCTTTTTTATCTTCTCCTTGAACTTCGATTTTAGAAGGTTGCTGTGTTTTATCATCGTCATCTTTCGATGATTTCACACCTTTTCCTTTAGGTCTCCACCCTTTAACAGTTTTAACATAAATCTTTCCACCCCATTCTCTTTCTTCCCCGATAACCGCACCCTTTGCCTTCTCTATTTCATCTTTGAAAGGCATGGCAAGATCGATACTGTAAAAATGAGGTTCGGATAAACCCAAATCGAGAACCGAACCAACTGACGGTTTCCATTCATCCACTTTCCCTTCCCTTTTCGTGGCTTCCATGAACCTGAAACGACCGCTAGCATCCATCTCAACTATCACCCTGACCGGTGCTGAATTTTTCGTTTTCCGGAAATACAACTCGCATCTCCCACGTTCTTTAATCACCTCCCTCATCTTGTCAGTTAGAGGGATGTTCTTTTCCAGCATCGGAATAACCCACTGCCTCTCACTCGATGAAAAAAGTGACATCAAATTTTTAGCTTTCGTGTCAACGCCGCTATTTCTCAACCGAATGCCAGCGACTTCTTTTACCGAGATATTTCCTTTTAAATGAACGAAAGGAGTGTACCCATCCCCGTAATCTTTTTGATACCGGGCTCGAAATTCAGGATCCTCGTTTATCCTTCTTTCAAGTTCCCCCTCTCTCGCGCGAAAAGCTTCGTCGGTTATCTTGTTCACTTCTTCATTAGTGAGTGCCCATCCACGAGGGGTCTTCATGTACCACCTATTCCCCCACTTCCGTTTCTCCCCGATAGAAGCGACGTTCTTGGCTTTATTTATATTGTTAAATAATTTATCTAGCATGGTCGTGAAAATATAAAAGCGGGTCCGTTAAGACCCGTTATTCCTAATGTAACTGTAAACGATACTTGCTCTGTTTCAAGGTAGCGAGGAAGTCATCCACCCACGAAATCTCACCGTTATAAACCAGTCTTTCGTTTAACTTGGACCGGAAAGCGTTCGTCATATCAAGTAGGAGATCAACGATCATGATAGGGTCGCTCGTTTGAATATCCATTCCAACTATCTCACCGTCCTTGAACCTGCCGAAATTCGCCTGACCCGCTTCAGCTATCTTGTCCTCGAACTTGGATACATCTTCCGACAATTCATCGAGGTAAACGTGTCTGGCGTTATCCTCTTCCGTCCAGTGCAAGTTCTTAATTCTCGTTTTAGCACCCTCGATGAAGTTCAGGTAATCCCGGAAAATTTCCTTGTCCTCGTTTCCATCCATATCAATCACATCAACGCTCGTTATACCGAGATCGCCTTCCGACTTATACTGTTCCACCATGGATTTGAAAAGATCGGCTTTCTCCAAGTCATCGAAATCAACGCGAATGGAGAAAGATGACTTCTCAACACGGTCATCTTTCGTTTCACCGTCCAACGATTCTCTCGCGATCGTTTCAGCTTGCTCCGTTCCGACGGCTTTCTCGACATCTCTCCAATCTTCCGGCAGCTCGTTTTCAAGATTCAGCTCTCTCGCCCTTTTCTTAATCCACGCCTTGACCTCGCTCTCCGGCATTGACGATACCCCGACCAACTTAATGGCATCCTTCAAATCTTGAGCGTTTCTTATGGGGTATTTCCCGTCAGGCATCGCCTCGCCTTCCTTGGCGAGTTTCTCGCGTTCCTTCCCCGAGAAATAAGTTTTGTTTTTAGCTTTCTCCACCGCTTCTTTGAAAACAGCAGGTGTTATCTGACCGGACTTTAACGCTTTAGCGAGTATCTCTATCGTGTCCGGACCTTTCGTTTCTTTCTCTTCCATGCCGAGTAATTTTTTAAGGTTATCTTTCATATCGAATATGAAATCGTACTTATCAATATCTTTCAAATCTATCCATTCCACCCCGTCATGCTCCGTGCTGTCAACCAGTATGGAGGGTTCCATCTCTTCCGTGAAGGCACGGTAATAATGAATATCAACTTCATCGTCATTGTAGAACCCAGCCGGATCGGGTGCCACCGTTAACTTTAACCCAGTTTCTTCCTTCAACTCCCTTTCCGCGGCTTCACGGTGTTCCTCACCCGGATCAACGTGACCTCCGGGGATGCACCACTCGCCTCCCTCGCAATGTTTACCGCCCTGTATTCGATGAAGGATCAATAACTTACCCGAACCGTCAAAAACAAGCACGTCGGAGTATTTGACAGGACCTTCTTTCGCTTTCTTGATAGATTCATTGAACTCGGCAAGCGTTGATTTCCGTGATTTATACATCTTCTTCGCCTTAAAATACGCATCAATGCACTCAATATCTTTCGCGATAGATGGATCTTCCTTCAATTTCTTCATCTCATCCTCCACTTCCATCTTCGCTTTCAGGAGCTCGTGAACATCCTGTTTATGACACATCATGAACTCATCAAACTTTTCTAACCTCTTATCCATCTCGTCCACGTCGCACCCTTTCACGTTATCAACCATCAATTTGTTTAAACGGAAAGAATCGGCCAGCTCGTCGGCTTCCGATTCGATGACATCCATGCTTTTAAGTAATTCCATGTAGCGGGAAATCTTCTCCTCGTTGTTACCCGCCTTCCTTCCAAGTATCTTTCTCAACCAGTTCATACTATAAATTATTATACGCCACAATTTCATTGAATAAATCAAGTTTCATGTTGTCATAGAAAAGTTCTATATTCCTTTTCACCCTCTCTTCCGAGAAATCATCGGGCGAATAGAGTTCCCCCATCATTATATCCGCTATACCAGCCTTCGACACGGAATTAAACTCGCTCAAAGGTTTACCTTTCCAGTTATAATTGTACAGTTTACTTTTCCTGTCATTTATTCTTTGATGAACGATCGTTTTCACTTTCGTGTCAACAGCAGCCCTGTTATTTAGATGATTCTCCCTTTTTATCCGTTTCACCTCCTCGAACATAGTGAACTTAGCGAGATCGAAAAAGGCGTTGGCCGTCGTCTTGACCTGTTCTATCGTGCACTCTTTCGTCGCCCCCTCCCTTATTTCCTTCAAGATGGAAAGCATGTTATTGTTTATCTCTATCTGTTTCTCCATGTAATCACCCGCCGTTCCTTTCGCCACTATCAAGTCAATGAGGTGATCATTCTTTTTCTCCATCCTCTCCCAGTTCCTCGTAGCTTTCCGGAAAACGTTCAAGAATATGATTATCGTGACAGCACTTAGCACGACCGTTATACCGTTATCAGCTATCAACTTCACGAGAGTGCTTGTTTCTTCCATTATCTTTCTGTTTATGACTAATTTCGGATAAAAATAGGTCTTTATTTCGATTTAAGCAATTTTAAACGTTAAAAACTTTATCACCAACCTGTATTTTGACCCTCGCTTTAGGGGCCACTTTTCTCTCGTAATTTTCAGGTTGCTTGAACGTTCTCGTTTCTTTATCCCAGACATCTCCTTTCATGTACCTTCTAGCCAAGCACCTACAAAATGGATGGGTACTGGTTATAATCGTCGGCTTCCAATCGTTCACTTTTCTACCTATATTAGTCCCGTTTCCCATCAACTCTTTTATGGTAAATAATTTGGGTTCACTACCTATTCCACCGGTTAAGTATAGTCTTATACAATGCCTACAATTCCCGCTCCAAATTGATTGGCCATTTCTCCTTATATATAATGTCGAATTCTTTTTTAATTGCAAACAACCAACCTCGCCTTTCCAATTATCAATCACATTAAAATGTTTATGTATTGAATTAAAATGTTTACTTATCAAAATACCCACTTTATAAATCAGGTGCCTGGTGGTAAACGACTTATTTCTTTTCCTTGAAAATGTTGTTACACCCCTCTTATCGATAATTTTTAATGAAGGTCGGTAACCACACTTTAAAATTATCTCCGATAAATCATCCGCCATTTGCTTTGATGACGTAACAATATGACGATTTCCATCCATAAAAGTCCCACCCCCACCGAAACCACCCCCTTTCCAATAAGATAGCAGAAATTCAAAAAGATATTTTTTCGATAATAATTTTATTTCTTTTGGAATTGTTTTCGTGTGCGCTCTATCACCTAATGATTTTAACCACTTAACGAACGGATCATAAGATTTATCCAACAATACGACAAAATGACCATCAATATTATTCCGAGACGAACTGTAATACACTTTTTGGCAAAATGTTTCATCTAGGCAATCCTTGATTTCATCAAAATTACTAACTTTTGATTGCGAAATGCATAACTGAGTTGAATTATAATGACCATTCTTGTCACTTTTTCTTGGAACCACTGAACCTTCCGATAAATACCAACCCATCATTTTCACAAAAGACCCTGCATCAAACTTTTTCCCTGCAATTTCAATTTTTTCATCATCGCACCCGGCCCAATTATCAACGGTATAATACATATATGCCCGTTTTGTTAAAGAAGGAACTTCCGAACTATCAATTAATTGATTTTTTGTGTAAACACCTTCTTTGGGGTGGTAATCTATCCCAATTAATTGTTTATGATTAGGGGTGCAGATCATATCAAGGGAATGATGTTTATATTCATTCATCTCGCCCTCATACCAATATTGAATTTTACTTTCAATTTCAGTATATTCCAGGGTATTTGTTTCAATATTAAATGACGCAACTTTTTCATCTCCTCTAATATCTTTTAATAATTTAAATCCCTCATCCGTTAAAAATTCTGTATCAGAAGTTGGAAAGCACGCGCCCGGAAACACGTCAAAATAAATCAAGGTATCCTCACCTTCACCCTCCCTCATGTAAGATTGTACCCTCCCCATGTTAAAAACCCCTTGATACTCCGTCTCCACTATCCTATTCCAATCTCTTGACCAGTCATCCAGTTGGCTACTTATTTTAGACGCTATGAGCTTCGTCGTGTCCCTTTCCAAGATCCCTCTCTTCATACCCTCTTTTATAACCCGTTCCTGTTCCATCCTCGTTTGAAGCTCGGCGTCGGAGATATAACTCGATATGTCTTTCTTCATCTTATCACCCAACCCTTTCAGGTAACCGTAGGTACGATTACAAGCCACCTCGTAAGATTCTACCTCCCTCTTGGACGGCGTTTCGTACTGGCGCCTCGCAAGGTAATCGAGAAGATCCTTGTACGTTATTTGTTTCGCTTGATAATCGCTCAGTTTTCCTGATAGAAGACCGAACATCCAGTTAGCCCAGTAAGGTGGTATCTTGCTAACGAGCGATGAAGGGTTCACCCCGAACTTTCTCAGCTTCTCCTTGTCCTGCGAGGTTAGATGGGATGGTCCGAATATCTTCCAAACCAAATCGGCGAACCTGAAATCCACCAGTGATAGAAGTTCCTGTATCTGTTCGTTATTGAAAAGCATACGCGTTTATTTCTCCCTGACCATCTCAACCATCTTTTTCACAAGATCTCCGAATAAAAGGTTGAGGTTTTCATTAAACATCCGTTTTGTCTCGTTTTCATAGCCGTTTATGACATCAGGAAAACGAACTGGATCTTTAACCCCCGTTCGTTCCTTCTTGACGATCGGTCTGACCGTCTTTATATCAATTCCGGCCACTTTCTTTTCCATGACTAAGTTGATGATTTTTTTGTTACTTTAACCTTACTTCTGATTATCATCGAACTCAATTTTATAACCCATGGCCTCCCGTTTATCAAGTTGATCAAGTGAAATGGTAATTCCATCACCATTAGGGAAACCAATTTCTGCGATTGGTTGCTTTTCTTTTCCGTAAAGGCGAACTCTCTCAATTTCACCCACACCATCTTTATAAGAACCTCTACCGTCCGAGAAATATTCCTTGAATGTTATTTTCTTTCCAACCAAAAATTTTTTGGATTCCTTGATATCCATTGACGCATATTCTCTCTTTTCATTCTTATCACCCTCCGCGATCCTTTTCGCATCCTCGTGCATATCATCCTTGACGGAATTGTGACCTTCCCTGAGTTTCCGGTTAATCATATCAACAAGGGATTCCCCTTTTCCTTCTTTTCCTGCACCCTCTTTCTTCTCACCACCTTCTTTGTAACCTTTTGGTTTCGGACGCCATCCTTTCGGAGTCTTTATATATTCTTTTCCACCCCATGTTCTCACCTCGCCCATTTGAGCGCGACCCATGGATTTTTCAATTTCCTCGAGATAATTTTCATCCGTGAATTCCTGACCCATGGATTTAGCTATAAACGCTTTTCTTTTTATTTCTTCTACAAGTGCTTCGTATAACATAGTCTTCCTTATTTATTTTGTTTATCTAAAGGTACGAAATAGGTACCTATTCACCAACTATTTCGCGATAAAAAATCCTGTCAAAAAACTAACACCCACGCCAATCCAGAATAATCGTTTTCGGCGTTTTATCTTGTCTTCTAGCGTGGCTTTGTTTTTTGATATTCCAGGTTTACTGCCATCTCGTTCTCAAGAGAAGAAATTCTCCTTTCGTATTTTTTTAGCCCTTTCATCATCCTTGTGTTCAACCTTATTCCCACGATCATCTTTTTCTTCCTTCACCGGTTTAGCGTACATCATGTTTCCCAGTAAAGTTTTACCACCGGTCTGTGTTGAATCACCTTCATTCACGAATTTCATCTCAATCCCGTTCTGAAAGCGTCCGTCCTTGCTGATACGGGTAAGGGTCATTTCCTTTCCGTTATACATGACGCGATCACCAACTTTTAATTGATCCGTCACTTTCTTAGGGGTTACGGATTCAGGTTTTCCAACCGGATTTCCAGCTTCAGTAAGTTCCTGCTTCTTCTCGCCTTCCTTGTAGCCTTTCAGTTTCGGTCTCCAACCCTTAGGTGTCTTGATATACTCTTTTCCGTTCCAAGTACGAACCTCGCCCATTTGTGCGGCTTTACCGGCTTTCTCTAATAAATCCAAGCAATCACTCTCGGTAAATTCCTTGCCCATCGCTTTCTCGATGGCAACCCGGTTCGCTATGTTTTTCTGTATTTGTTCTTCTATAAAACCCATAACAATTTTTATTTTATTTTCTGATCTAAAAATATAAACTTTGTTTATTCTTTCCAACTATCTCGCCAGTAAAAAACCGGTAAAAAATCCTAAACCGATCGCGATCCAAAAATTTCGTTTTTTCCGTTTTATATTTGTTTTAAGTTCGATATTTTCTTCTCTGTATTTAGAGTTCAGAATCATCTCGTTTTGCAGTTTAAACCGATAATTCGAAGCTAATTTCGCGATACTATCAATCTGCCCGTTCTTCACCTCGATAAAGGAGTTCAGGCTGGAGGCGTAAACGCTCAAACTATCGATCGCCATCTTCAAGTACCTCCTCTCCAACAACCGTGAATTTATCACCTTTAACTGCGGTATCGATATCACCACGCAGGTATCGGTCGCGAACCTAATCTTTCTCGGATAACTCTCTTGAGAGAAAGCGAACGTGCTCGTCAGAGCTAAGATCGCTGAGATCACGAATTTTCTTATCATACTCTTTCTTCATTTTCTCGGTTTCCTTCTTGAACTTCTCGCGAGCATCTCCCTCTCTCCTTCTCTGCTCCTCGATAAGTTTCAGTAGCTCGTCGTTAACCTTACCTAGCGAATCGATAACTTTCTTGTCTCTCTCATCTTTCTCCTTCTTGTCATCGATCACGGCCGGTCGGTTAACGTATATGAACAACGCCGCTAGCAAGAACGCCAGCACGATGATCAACCCCTTGTAATTCCTATCTCTCGCCTTCATCATTGAAACTTTTATCTATGAACTCGCAAGCCTTCTCGAAAATCGGGTTAGACGCCATGCTTCTTTCCACCTCCTCGAAAGGATTCGCGATACCCGCTTCCGGCTCTCCGGTTTGCTCGTCAACCATCTGGTTCATCCCCTCTCCACCGTACATCGACATCTGCTTCTGCGTTTGGTACACTTGGTTGAGGATTATATCCTTGTTCTCGTCGAACTCCCTCCCTGAATATTTCCGGAACATGTCTTGCATGGATACCATACCGGCTGAAAGTTTATCGGCGTCGAGCTTGACCTGTTTCTCCTCGTCCTCCACCTCTATCCCGGTAAACGCGAACTCCATTTCCTCGTCCAGCTCCGAGATCAGGTACTTGTTTATGATATCCTGAAGGAATATCAACAAAGGGTACAGACCTTTCTGGCGACTATGATCCAACCTCGCTTTCTGGCCGTCCTGACCGAACACGTTAGCGGCTTCCCTGAATTGAAATCCCAACTCGCTCGGATCTATCCGGTAAACAGAACATAGAAGAACGATCAGGAACTTGGTCCAGTTATCGAACTCCATGTCACGGTTACCTTTTTGCAAATCCACCCACTCCATGTCAATGCCCGCGAAAATAGGGATCTTATGAGCATTTTCAGTACCCGTAAGCATCTGCCTCCACTTCTGCTTGAAATCGTTTAGCTGGGTTTGGTTCGTGTTGGGTCCGTTCATCTTTATAAACCCTTTCGGGTTTGACCCGTTCTTGAAGAAGTTACCGTTATACTGCACCCCGTTCAAGATGTACGTGATTATCTCTATCAAAGATTCGAGCTCGCTTCTCCCGTACCCGTTCTGCCATATATCGGTTCCGACATTCCGTACCCCGAATCCCAGCTCCCACGGATAATACATCACGTAAGTTCCGAGTTGCTTGTTGAAAACGATTTGCTGATCGAAAACTTGACAGTATTTAGGAAGGTAGCCTTTGTACCTATACCTCTCGAATTGTGAAGCGTAATTAGGGTCAATGGTATCGAGGAACCGTATCATGCTCCCGTCTATCGCCTTGAATTGATGAAGCTCCTGACCTCTCGTCCTGGTTATCTCGAAAGCGAGCTGATCGATAGATAGTGAATCCTGCATGATCTTTCTAACGAAAGTAACGAAAGAATCCGACATCTCCCACTTATCCGTCTCACCCCCTTTTTCCAGAAATTCGACGATTCTCTCCACCCGCTTTCTCTCCCCCTTCGTCATCTTCCCCTGGTCCTCTCCCGAATCGAACAACGATTTCTTCTTTCGAATGGTGAACCCTTCCTTCTGTTCATCGTTAGAGAATTTGAGGAAACGGGTTATCTGTTCGATGCGCGTTGAGATCACGTTCTTCACACAATAGAGGTTACCCATTCTCTGAAGGGTCTGGAACGATATCCTACTGAGAGTTTCCTTGTACCCCCTCCCTGAATAGGCGATGCTATCGGGTAAAAAGAAGATGGATTTGTTCTGCTCGGTCGATCTGATCCGCTGTTTCTCCACGTACAACCCGGCCTCTATCGCTTTCTCAACATCATCCGATGCGAGGGAAGCCTGTAATTTCGAGTTCAAGATGGTAGGGATAGCCTCGCCTAGCGAGTTGAGCTCTGAGAATGACATGGAGGCGATACTCTTTATCACCTTGTCGTAATCCGTGGATTGTTCCCTCGCTGAATTGTTATTTCTTACCTTTCTACTCATCTCGTTTTATTGTTTAATGAAAGATGAACCCGGAATCAATCCGGGTCCGATATTTTGTTAGGCTGCCGTTGAAGTGAACGAGCCGACCTGGCTCTTCTCCACGTTCCCGTTCTCCAGGTGAACCAGTACCACGTAATTGACCTTTCCTAGAGGGTACGTATTGGTGGAAGCGATAGGACCTGCCGTAACAGTGAAGGTGGGTTTTGAGAAATCACACGCTGTACCATCCGGGTAAACGAACACCTCGTAGAACTTGGCGTTAGCAACCGCCGTCCAAGCGAAGTTCAGAGCGGCTCCCTGTTTGATGTTACCTGTGGGCGATGTGAAAGTCATGTTCTTCTGGGTGGGGATAACTACTAACGTTTCAACGAAAGTGTTATCAGACCATTTCTCTAACGTCAATCCCGCTTTCTTCGCCATACCGATTAGCTGTGCTTCGTGGTACATGCCGATCTCGATGTTGATACCCGATTTAACGATCCCGGAAGATACCTCCCTCAGTTCTGTCACGTGAAATTGTTTCAACGATTTTTTCTCGTTCACGTCATAGAAGGAATCCGTCACGTACTTGGCGGTAGCCGTTTTATCGGCGTTCAAAGATTTATAAAGTATCATATTCTCTCTTTTTATTCTAACCAACACCCCGTTTTCTTGAAGGGTGATATAATCGTGATAAAGATACGGATTATTTTCTATAACTCAAAAATTCAAGATTCGATTATATCAGTACCTGAAACGGAGTTTTGACCCTTAAAAATTTTCGTAAGACTTTTTAAGGAATTTTCAGACTCGTGACCACCCCACCCCTTTTGATTTTTAATTACAGATCCTCTTATTTCATCCTTTAATTAGGAGGTTCTAATTTTTGTTCCTTCCCCTTCCTTATCCCTCTAATTTTCCCAGACCGTGAGGTGTCAGGGTGCGGGTGAGTTCACCTGAAGGGTGACCACCCCACCCCTATGCCGAGGGGATCCGTTTTAGGGTGATGAAATCACCCGGAACGGGTTCATCCGGAACCGGGTTCGAACATGTCGAATCCGTGAATATCTTTACTCCGTTTAAATAGGATATTCAATTTATTGAATATCCGAATATCTTTATAAATACCGATATTATCTTTATTATCGGTCATTTTTACCCAACTTGCTCGGTCATTTTTACCTCACTTTTCGGGGGTTTGCTCGGTCATTTTTACCCATATTTTATATGTACAAC
>UMCF01021349.1_pt1 | contig 82381 bp, 110 predicted proteins | sample 1964131 | NCBI WGS metagenome assembly UMCF01 (sample SAMEA4835958, study PRJEB28245) | human gut metagenome | biome: gut microbiome; material: fecal sample | place: Denmark | collected 2008
AGACGCGGCTCGGTTCATCGTGTTCCGACCTGTACAAAAAACTGATCGAAAATAACGAGGAATCTTTGAGCGATAAACTTATAAGCGGCGGTTTGAACCCTATGAAAGTGCTCCCGGCCTTAAATCGTCGGCACAATTGGAATATGCCGGGCACTAACCGCCAGGGCGGGGAGCAGACGCAGAGCATCGAAGAAATTCAAGAGAGATACAAGGGCGTTATTCAGCAGGAAGATGCGAAGTTAGAGCTTCCATCAGCTGATTTCTAGTAGTTTTCCGTCAAATTGCACAATGATTTTTAGATGAAATCAACATCAAGTGCCGAAAATATGGGATAGTTCGTAAAATTATACAAATGCGAACTTTTTAAGAAACAGGAAATGCCGTGACAGATATGCTAGATCAGTTATACGACACCCTGGGGCGGGGGTCTGGTGGGAACTACCCCGGGGCGACAACTGAGTAGGTCAAGCTAATTTCAAACAAAAAGACCTTCTCCATCATCGAGGTATTGAATTATGATTCTGAAAAACATAAGAGCATTTCTTCTAACAGCCTTTTTTATTCTCTGCGGTGACAGGTACATAAGCAAAATATACTAGGCTGATCTTTACTGACGATAGAGTCATAATTGGCTAATTTTTCTACATCAGATAAAAATTCAAAAGTTACATTCGATAACGATTTTCAAAATTTTTTCAAAAACAAAAAAGGACTTTAAGGAAGCGTATGCATTATGGGAAAACCAAGAGTTAAGGTCGTAAATCCGACAGAAGATTGGCTTGGAACTGAATATTACATAGGCGACAAGAAAATTGAACATGTTAAGAGCGTTGATTTTCGAGTTGCAGTTGATGAGGTTCCGCAGTTTACTTTTGAAACTATGGGTCTGCCGGACATTGATATGGGCGGTGACATTAGATTCAGATTCACACCGGAAACAGTTCAACAGGCAGTAATGGTACTTCGAAATGAATTGCTGACCAAGGGAACATTGTATAACTGCTTCTTGGAAAGTATGCTAAGTGCCTTGGATGACAAGTTTTGGGATTCAAGAGATAGAAACGGGAATGATCTTGACCTTGGAGAAGAGGATTTCAAAGAAGCTGCAGCATTGATGCTGAATCGTTTGATTGGAATTGAAGAATGAAAGGATGAGTGAATAAAAATGACAGGAAACGAGTATCAAGAATCAGCAATGCGGACAAATGACCGCAAGGCAACAGAAAGATTGCTTAGAAATATGCTGACATGCGACATGGAGCATTTAAAATGGAAAAATTTAATTGCAGAAGACGAGAATCATATTGATTTCGGTGGCGTATTCAATGCGTGCCTGGGATTATCCGGCGAGGTTGGAGAGTTCAACGACATGATTAAAAAATGGATTTTCCATGAGAAACAGCTTGATATTGACCATGCAAAGAAAGAAGCAGGAGATATTTGTTGGTATCTGGCAATGCTTTGCGAATCCTTTGGCTGGAGCCTTGACGAGATTATGCAGATGAATGTAGACAAACTCAAAGCTCGTTATCCAGACGGTTTTGACATTGAGAGAGCAAACCACAGAATGGATGGTGATATATAATGGCTGATCGAAAACAGTGCTGCGGCACCTGTGAATACGGTTCATATGATAAAGTAGATGGCTATGTCTGCGTAAACAATGAAAGTGAGTATGTTGCCGATTTTACAGAGTACGATCATACCTGTGATTGTTGGGAGCGGAAACGGAGAAGGCAGAAGTGAACAATGCATTGATGAAAAACGAGTATTCCGAAGCCTTTGACGAAAAGCGGAAGGGATTGGTTGAGCAGTCGTATTACAAGTATGGACCGGCAAGAATGAATTTTGCAACCGGAAATGTAGATGCGATTGGGAGTTTGAAAAAATGCCTTGCCAAGTTTGAAGAGACAGGGAATCTTGAATATCTGTGTGATGTTGCAAATTATGCTATGTTCCGGTTCATGTTTCCACAGCAGGGAGAATATTTTAAGCATACGGGCTCTGATGCATCTGCCGGGATCTCCGGTATGAGTGTGAATGAGATGGAAGAGTTCAGAAACAAACATAGATCTAGCGACAGATAGGAGCATAAGAAAGTGAGAGTAGTTTCACAAAATAGAGATTTTTCATTCAACTTCGACAATACGGTATTTTGGAAACAGTACAACATCATCTATGCAAGAATTGGGAAAGAAAATATTCCAATCGGACAGTATGAATCAGATGAGCGAGCTACAGAAGTGTTTAAGGAAATACATAGGTTAATCGGTGAAATAAATTTGTATTATATGCCAGAGGAGTGAACCAATGGAAATTATAAAAACAGTTATAACAACGCTTGATATTTTGCTTATTTTGTTATTTTTTACGTTTGGAAAAACAGCAAAGGATAAGCCGACAGCAATAGGATTTGGAAGCATGATTATGTTGCTAATTATAAATATTTTCCTCATGTGGAGATGATGCAATGTTTGTATATGATCAAATATTTGGTATCTACTTCTTGCCACCAATTTTAAGCGTGTTAGGAAGAATACATAGAATCAAGACAAAAGCCCCAGAACATTCGGGAGATTTTCTTAATCTGGATAGTGACGCCGAACACCAGAGTGAGAAATCGGAGCATCCGGTATAGCTTAAGTCCGCAAGCGATAGTTCTCGGCTGAATAATTGATCTATCGGCGTTAGGCTTTGAATTACGTTTGCGGACGAATACAACATTGGGCTATCGCCAAGTGGTAAGGCAGTGGAATTTGACTCCACGATTCGTAGGTTCGAATCCTACTAGCCTAATTGGTTACATGTCTTATGCGTGTAACCACATGTACTTTTTCATGTGGTCGAACCCATAGTTGAAATGTTTAGGCATTTGGGTTTCTCCTTTCGCCACTAGGACGATTCTGTTAAGGGCGGTGCGAGACCGTCCGGTGGCGTTCGCCGCAGAAAGCAGTATTTGATGTAAGCCTATATGGTGTTGAACGGCGTCCGTTCCGTAATTTGCAGACGTGCAATCCATATAGCTGTCATATTTGATGGTTCTGACACCTATCCCACGGTGCCAGAGCTACAACAATGAGTTGCCAGTGAAAGGTTGTAAACTGGATAGTGCAATGCATGGCACGATAAATATGATTGCTAACCGTCAAGCGACGGTTTCGGGAATTTAGTTCAGTTGGTTAGAGCATCCGGCTCATAACCGGAAAGTCATAGGTTCGAATCCTTGTGTCTGCGTTTGACACGGTTGAAATTACGCTGTCTGCTTGCAGACGGTCTAGGATTTGGCTGTGGTCTATGGTGTTTTATACATCTCATGGTGGCTGTAAAATAAATGTACAACAAAACGCCCATCTTAGTTGATGGGCTTGGGTGTCAAATGATTTTATCAGAAAGGGAATCGATGGATTTCGCGACTTTGTTTATAGCACCTATAGGGTCTTCCGGTGAAGAATCTAAATGCATTGTTCGGTTAGTATAGTCTAAATCAATGGAATATGTTTCTGTGAAACTTTTATTGCAAGAAACATAATTTACGCAAACATCAATTTTTTTTATTTCCGTCGAATCAAAGTCGTATACGGTCTTTATATGTTGACCTGGTGCAAGCATTATGTTTTTCAAGTTGTCGATGTCAAAATCTTGCAGATCAGGATTATTCCAGCTTAATTTTGGGGTAGTTTCTATCGAACTAATGATAGCTGGTGAGTTTCCAAAATTTTTAAGTACAATGTAATCTTCTGAATACAATGTGTCATGATAAAGGTAAAATATTACATTACCTCTATTTTGTTCGAAATACTGATTTTTTTGTTCATCTAATTGTTTTCGCATTTCTTTTAAGTTTTGATATGTGAAATAGATAGCAATTATTGAACCAATGAAAGTTGCGAATGATAAAACCAATCCGATAAATTGAAATAATGTTGAATGCCATTCTGCTAGTGACATATGAATTTCTCCTTTGTTTTTAATTTATTTTATCATATTTTGGAAAGAGGTGTTGAAAAATGTGTGATTTTTGCAAAATATAGGAAATGGTATACCAGAATGGGATTTCCTCACTCCGGATGAAAATGGGAGAATCCCGTCCGGTGACGCAATAGAAATTCGGAAAATTGTAGACAAACACGCGCTTGTTTTTACGAATAGTGCAGATGAATATGACGCAGGAGCGCTAAATATTGCATTTTGCCCGATGTGTGGCAGAAAGTTGGTGGAAGAATGAAAATATTATGGAAAAGTCTTAGAATAATCTGCGTTGTCCTATACATTTTTCTGACATGGATTATGATTTCATGTGTTTTAGGATATTTATTATCCGAAATGATAGGAGACATTGGCGATTGGATGGGAAAAATATTTTGTACATTGCTCGGATGGGGAGCGATTGAAATTGCAGATAGCGTGATTAAGCATACTTTGAAAGAGGACTGAAGAATGAAAAATATCATTGTAATTACCGACAGCGCAAAAATAGCTGACGTAGAGTTCAAGTCGTTACGGCAAAGGCTGATGGATAAAGAGCTGTTGGTAAAATCTGATGCTATGCATTGGATGCTATATACACAACAACTAATTATACTTTTTTGGAACATTGATACTGGAACGCATCCGCTTATCCCTATGCTGCACACAATCGCATATTCAGATTGCAGAATAGGGATAAGGAAAAACGAGCCTATTATGTGCAGAATTAGAAAATGGCAGAGAATTGAGCGATTGGTAGAACATATGCCGCCTAACGCGAAAGAAATACCATACAGTGATATTGAAAATTTGAAAATATGGGAACTGTCAGATTTGAGGCGAAGAAATGAAACATATCAAGGAATGGCATACATGCAATAGATGTGGGGCTGAAATAAGATTCAAGCCAAAACAACAGCTACAATATGTACCGTGTGGTACATATTCAGAACCGGTAGCTAGATTTACAGAAGATGAAATTTCGTGCGAGCTTCACAAAATAAGATTTTGTGGAAGACTTAAGAAAACTTATGAATTATGCCCTAAATGTCGCAAAGATTTCGAGAGGTTTATGAAGAATGATCTTAATATCAGAAATAATGTTTATGAAATGACAAATCGGCAAGCAAAAGCGATTCCTGAATCAAATTCTAGATTTGTTCAATTTAGCGGCATTATCAGAGAAACAGGTGAACACGTAAGCGGAGTGTATGAGCAAGAAAAAATAACAGATAATCAGTATGGAATTAGGCGGTTTGTCCGTTATGTAAGGATATTTCATCTTTCAAGTAAACTTACCAATGAATCAAAAGAAGCTGTACTCACGCTTGAATATGGAGAAAATCCATGCACCACAATCACAAATGTTTACACAGTGGAAAGTGGAAATAAGCTTATAGAGTGTTAAAGGAGTTTTAATATGAGTATGGCAGAATTAATGGAATCAATAACAGATGAATTGACTGAACAGTTGGAATATGGCACATCTCAGCGAGAAATTAAGCAGGATAGTGAAATGTCTCTGGTTGAATTTGCGGAGAAGATTGCACCGTTTCCGCTATCTGAATTTCAGAAACAGTTAATTCGGGAATACGAGGAATGCGAGAAAAGAAATTTACACTTGTGTTACATTCCACCAAGAAGCGTTGGAAGAGACTTTATATATCGGTTGATTGAAGAGTGGAAACGTCAGCATTATTTGACAGATGCACGTTGCAACCAATGCAACCGTCTTTTAGGCAAATTCAACGGACAGGCTGAAATCAAATGTCCAAAATGCGGGAAAATCAATAGAATTGGGGTGAAATGATGGAAGATAGATTAAAAATCGGAGATATTGTTCAACATTTCAAACGAGAAACGCTTGGTCAACCGGGAAATCTGTATTTATACAAGATTTTGAATATTGCAGAGCATACAGAAAGTCATGAGCGACTTGTAATTTATCAAGCATTATATGAAAATAATGCAATGGGTGTTCATTTTGGAGTATATGCAAGACCATACAATATGTTCATGGGAAAAGTTGACCGAAAAAAATACCCAAGTATTAAACAGGAATACAGATTTGAAAAGTACATGTAAAGTGAATATGACATAAGAGCACCAGTTGCAGAGTGCCAAGTGGCACATATGTAGAGAGAGCCTATTTCCAAGATAGAAGGGAGGTAGGCTCTTTTTTGGTTTCAGAACAGACGCGGGGAACCGCTGACAGTATAAAAAATTACATAAAACAGCAGGGAATTGAATCGCGATCATTGTTTGACCTTTTGGATGTGGCAAAGATAGCGTTTGAAAAGGAAAACGACACGGAATGGGCGTTGAAAGTCACTTCGTACATCAAAGATTGCTGCAGGTGGGCGATTCAAAAAGGCGTGGAAGTCTTGCAGATGGACGATTTGTACTGGAAAACCATGAAAGCGGAAGCTCCGTACTGGTTTGATTCGTATTTAATCTATCTGGAGCGCAAACGTGAGCGGCGCGATATGTTTTATCTTCCAAAACGAAAGCAGTTGAATAAACACGGTTTGATTCAGGCTATGCAGGATTTGGAAGATGACAAATTGGATATTTTGAGCATTTCAATGCCACCGGGCACGCAAAAAACCACACTTGAAAAGTTCTTTGCATCGTGGATCATCGGCAGACATCCGGACGATTACAGCCTGTTTTTCTCACACAGCGGAGATATTACCCGTATGTTTTATGACGGAGTAATTGATATTACCACGAATGATGAAGAATATTGTTGGAATGAGATTTTTCCGGATGTTCACTTGGTAAGTACAGATGCCAAGAGAGAACAGATCAATTTCAACAAATACAAGCCTTTTGCTAATCTGCAATGTACATCTGTAGGCTCTAAAAATGCAGGTAAAGTTCGATGTAACAGATATTTGTACTGTGATGATCTGATAGGCGGCATCGAAGAAGCCTTGAATAAGAATCAGCTTGACAAGCTGTGGCGAATATACGGAACCGATGCAAAGCAAAGGAAGCTGAACGAACAGGTCAAAGAGATACACATTGCCACAAGGTGGTCAGTACATGATGTTATTGGACGATTGAAAAGGCTATATGACGGAAATCCAAGGGCGAGGTTTATTGCAGTACCGGATATTGACCCGGAAAGCGGAGAAAGCAACTTTGATTATGAATTTAATGGTATGTCCGTGAAATTCTTCAATGACCAAGCCCTAACGATGGATGATATTTCGTACAAATGTTTGTATAAGAATGAGCCTATTGAACGTGAAGGACTTTTGTATCATGAAGATGATCTGCGGCGGTATCAGTCATTACCACTTGGTGAACCGGATGCAATTCTTGGTATTTGCGATACAAAAGACAAGGGAAGTGATTTCTATTTCCTGCCATGTTTCAAGCAGTATGGGAATGACTTCTATCTGATCGACTGTATTTGCAACGATAGCAGTGATTACGGTCTGCAATATGAGAGATCGGCAGACATTATCCTTGAAAATAATATGCAACAGTGCGAATTTGAGAGCAATAACGGCGGTACGAGAGTTGCGTATGAGGTAGCAAAGATAGTTGATGAACGTGGCGGCAGATGTAATATCACTGACAAAACCACTAGTTCAAACAAGGAAACAAAGATTATTGTCAATGCTGACTGGGTAAAGAAACACGTTTTATTCAAGGATAAAGAAATGTACAAGCCTAAAGATGAATACGGTGTGATGATGGGGTGGCTGTTGAGTTATTCAGTTGTTGGTAAAAATCCCCATGATGATGTTCCGGATGGTTTAGCGAGTTTTGCTTTGTATGTAACGAATGGTTTTGTGTGTAAAGCACAGGTTATAAATAGCCCTATGGGATAGAGGAGTGATAGAGTGAATAAAAGACAGTTGAATCTTGAAAAATATGGTATTTCCGGTAAGCGATACAAAGAACTTTGCGGATTCTGTGAGCAATATCCGGAATGGAAAAACCAGTTGAAATTCAGTAATGATACGGTTAAGAGCATTGAAATTACAGATATGCCGATCACACATAACAATGCGGATGCTACCGGAAATCTGGCAATTAAGCGAGTTGGATTGGAAGAAAAATGCCGGTTGATTGAAGAAATTGCAGAACTGGCCGGAGAGGATTTGAGCCAATATATTATCAAGTCTGTTTGCTATGAGGTTCCGGTTACATATCTGATTGCCTGTGAGGGTATGCCAATTGGAAAATCGGCATTTTATGAGATGCGCAGATATTTCTTTTATCTGCTTGACAAAAATAAAGCAATGTGAAATGCGGAAAAAAGGGACATACTTTCATGATATGATTGTATCATCGGAAAATGAAAAATGAGCCATTGGGGTGAACCCAGTGGCTTTTTTGATGCGTGGAGATTTTATGAAACATAAAGAGATTCAAATCAGATGTCCGGTTTGTGACATGTTACAAAATCCAATATCTGCGAACATGGGAGATAAAATTTTGAAGTGCAGTGGATGCGGAAAGCACATGAAATACCATTGGAGAAGTAATGTTGTCACGGAGATCAGAAAGCCAGCACACAATGATTCTGGCGGCACAGAGCTTTATTGAAATGAGGTGAGAGAGTGAGTGAGAAAAGAGATAGCGTTGAGTTTAGAGGACGTAGAAAGATTTATACAGACGTTGACAAGGTAACGAGAGACAATGTTATCTATGTTCTCCGACAATCTCTTATATATCACAATCAGAATAAAGATGATGTGACGCGGCTTATTTCATTTGAAAAGGGCAATCAACCGCTCATGCGTGAAAAGAGCGTTCGCAAGGATATTGATATTAAGTCAATTTCCAATCTTGCGCACCAGATCACAGAGTTTTGGCTCGGCTATTTCTGGGGCAATCATATGGCTTTTGTGCAGAAATCGGATAAACATCCTAAAGGCAGCAGGCCGGAAGATAATGATTCGGCCATTACATTGTTTAATGAGATGTACGATGCAGAAGATATGGAAATGAAAGATCAGCTTCTTGCTTATTACTTGGAAGTGACAGGAACTTGCTGCCAGCTTATTGACATCAAAAGGGACCCGCAGGATGGTGACGCGGCATTTGATTTAGTTACGCTTGACCCGCGGTATTCCTTTGTTGTTTATTATTCAAATGCATATGAACGACAGGCAATGGGAGTTTCATATAGTGAATTTAACAATACAAAAATCTATACATGCATTACCGAAGATGCGGTTTACCGGATAAAAGATGCATTAAAAATTGTTGACGGAAAAGAACAAGACATTTTTTGGCATGTAGAGAGATCCGGCGAAGCTAACCCGTTCGGGATGATTAACATTGTTGAGTTTGAGCGATCTACAGACCGCACGGGTGTATTTGAACGTCAGATTGACGAATTGAACGCTTTGAACATTCTTGAATCTGATCTGTGTAATGATGTGTCACAGACCACACAGGCGAACTGGTGGGGCAATGACATTGAATTGGATAAGGATGATGACGGAAAAGTAAAAGGACCACAGGCCGGACAATGGATTTTAACAAAGACCAACGGAAACGGAAAGCAACCAAATATTAAGGGGCTGGTCCTTAATTACGACTATACCGGCGTTCTTGCCAATATCCAAGCCAAACATGACGGTATTTTGGAAAGAACGTTCACACCAAAACAGACAGAGCAGAGCGGCGGTTCTACGACCGGGGCAACAAGTCTTTCTTCTGGGTGGACGGCAACCGAAGCAGTGGCTTGTAAGCAGGCGCAGATAATCAAATCGGCGTATAAGCGTAGGAATCAGCTTGCCTTGATTGCAATCCATAAATCACCGGATGTTCCACAGGATAGCCCATTGCAGAGGTTGAAAAATAGTGATATTGATGTAAGACCAATTCGGCAGAAAACATTTGATATGGCTACAAAAATAAATTCGCTTGCAACTATGGTTCAAAACATGGTTCATCCAAGAATTGCAATGGAAGCAATCGACTTCTTCCCGAACCTGGCGGAGGCAGTAGAAGATTCTGTGCCAAAGATGTTGAAATACCAGGATGCCTTGCTTGCAAGTAAGAAGTCCGGCGGAAGCACGGAAAAGAAAGGTGACAATGATCCGAATCCAGATAAAAAGCGAAATATGCAGGATTCGAGCGATCAAATAGAAAACAGCCCATTAAAGGATTTATAAATCAGCACATATCAGAAGATAGGTGCTTTTTTATATGCGCTAGGGAAAGCGCCTTATAAATTTCGCATTAAAAGACGGGGACGTCTATAAGCGCACAAGTAATCGTGAGGGAACACATAAAAACGCAGAAAGTAGAGGTATCACAATGAAAAGAAAGAATTTACCATTTCCAGTAATGAACCTGCAGTTCTTTGCAGAAGACATATCAGGCCCGGAAGTAAGTGATCCAAAGCCAAATACAGACCCGGAGCCGACACCAGATCCGGATCCGGAACCACAGTTGAGCATTGAAGAGCAGTTGCAGCAGATGCGCGTTGAGAACGCGAAGCTGAAAAAGTTACAGGAAAAGGCAGCAAGTGAAGCGGCAGAATATAAGAAACAGCTTCGTGCAAAGCAGAGTGCGGATGAGATCGCTTTACAGGAAAAGGCTGAAAAGGAAGCAGAGCGGGACGAGCAGTTCAAGCAGCTTTTGAAAGAAAATGAAGTAAATAAGCTGGAGAAGAATTTCTTGGCATTGGGTTACCCGGAAGACAAGGCAAATCTGGCAGCTATCGCACAGTATGATGGCGACACAGACACCTTATTCAAAATCCAGTCAGAAATGCAGCAGGCTCTTGTAAAACAGAAAGAAGCCGAATGGCTGAAATCAAGACCGGAAGTAAGCACAGGCGCTGGTGATGAAAAACCGGCGATCACCCGTGAGCAGTTCGAAAAATTAGGGTATTCCGCGAGGGTTGAATTTAAGCGGAAATATCCGCAGACCTATAAAGCCTATACGAAATAATGGAGGTAAACAATTATGGCATTAACGAAATTAGAGAACTTAGTAGATCCGGAGGTCATGGCACAGATGGTGTCAGCAAAACTTCCGAAAAAAATTAAATTTGCTCCGATTGCGAGAATTGATACAACATTAGTTGGTAGACCGGGAAGCACCGTGACCGTCCCGAAGTATAAGTATATCGGAGATGCAGAGGATGTAGCAGAGGGTGTTGCGATGGGAACAACCGTGCTGACGGCGTCCACGACCGAGGTTAAGATTAAAAAAGCCGGGAAAGCGATTGAAGTTTCTGACGAATCCGTATTATCTGGTTATGGAGATCCACTCGGACAGGGAGTAAATCAGCTTGCAATGTCTATCGCTGCAAAGGTCGATAATGATTCTTACGATGCTTTGTGCGATGCAACACTGGTGTATGATGGAACGGCTGCGGCTATTGCATATGACGGTATTGTTGACGCAGATTCAAAATTTGACGACGAATCAGATGAAGCCCTCACAAAGATCATGTTCATCAATCCGGCGCAGGAAGCAACCATCCGTAAGGATAACGATTTCAAGGACAAGAACAAGTATCCGCTGGATGTTGTTATGAATGGAACAATCGGTACCATTGCTGGAGCACAGGTTGTAAAGTCTAAGAAAGTAAAGAAAATTGAGTATGAAAAAGACGGGGCTGGTACCATTACCGTACTTGCAGAGAGCGGATCGGAGACTGCAACAGCAAAGAAGTTGTCCACTCTTGCACCGGTGACACTTGGAACACTTAAAGTGGGAGACAAGGTAAAGGCAGTTGATACACCGTATTACGCTTGCCCGATTGTCATTGTTTCCACAGAAGATCCAAACGAAGATCCGGAAGCAGACGGCGTAGCAGAAGAGGAAGATGCTCTGACAATCTACATGAAGCGTAACGCTGAAATTGAAACAGATCGTGACATCCTTGCAAAGACAACTGTTGTTTCTGGCGATGAGCATTACACGGTAGCGCTGTCTAACGAATCAAAGGTTGTTCTGGCAAAATTCAAAGCGTAAGGAGTGGGATCGCATGAGCATGTTGCTTAGACGAAGAAAAAGATATACCGCGGAAGTAACGGCGCCGGAAAGCACCGCTACGATCACGGAACCTAAGACAGATGAGAACGCTTGCCAGTATCAGCGTTCGGAGATTGCCAGAATGAATACGGCTGATCTTAAGGAATTGGGAAAATCCTTAGGGCTGGAAGTAACAGAGGAATCTACAGGGAAGATGTTGAAAGAACAGATTATTGAAAAACTTGGTCTGTAAATGAAATGAGGTGGCAGGATGGCTGATATTGAAGAAAAGCCAAGGGATGATGAGGTAACACTCACTCCGATGGAACAATTCAGAGAAGATATTAAGTCGATGATAACTGAATATGACACAGAAATCAGTGTTTCCGGTCTGACAGTAAGCCTTGCCATTGAAGCGTTTGAAACACTTAGAAATTATCCGGGTTCGTGGGACGAAGATAAGATTCTTGCGGACTTGGAGAAAAATAAAGCCAAGATTGCTATGGCCGCGATTGAGATTGATTCAAAGAACGGTGCAGAAAATCAGCTGAGCCATTCGGAGAATGGGATTTCAAGAACCTTTAGCGAGTATCTTATGGCTTACAAGGGAGTTGTTGGATTTGCAAACTGTGTATAAAAAGAAAGGTTAAGGTGATCCGGCTTCTATCTCCCAGCCGCAGGGTTAAGCGGTAAAGAAGATTGTGCGTGGCGAAAGCCGCAGGCGGCGCACGTTAAGCGGTGGTGGGCGGTGCGCCATATTTCTGTTTTGGAGGGAAAGGCAATGAATTTTAAGAAAGCATATGAAGCACTCAAACAGGGTGCTATGATTAAATGCCCGGAATGGGCTGGGTATTGGAAATGGGAAGATAATTCTATCAAAATGCACTGCAAGGATGGAAGAATCCTTGATATTCGCGAGACAGAGAACGTTGATTACACTCTCAACTTCATTCTCCGTGATGATTGGGAGATTGTCGGTGAAAACAATGTAAAGGATTTGGATATCCAGACATTTACATTCGGCGAAGCAATCCGCAGACTGAAAGCTGGACAGAAGGTTGCCCGCAAAGGTTGGAATGGCAAGAAACAGTACATTCAGCTTGCAACAGGCATATCTTATGTGTCAGCAGATGGTGAACTTGTGAATTGTGAGCATGATGCCATTGGAAATAAGGCAATAGCTTTTGTTGGAACATCCGGTGTTCAAATGGGATGGCTTGCGTCACAGGCTGATATGCTTGCAGAGGATTGGATTGTAGCTGAATAGGGATGTGATTCTATGCGTTCATTAAAAAAGAACAAACAACCGTTCTATTACGCAACTTATGATGCCGAGAAAAAGGTATACGACCGTGACGAGGACGGCAATATCAAGTACATAGAGATTGACGGAGAACAGATTCCAGTCGAGATAGGAACAGAACCAGGTTATAATGACCCGGTTCTTTTTTATGCCAATATTTCCGCAGGTAAGGGCGATGTACAGGCTGATGTGTTCGGAAGTAGCGTTGACTATTCTAGGACAATATCTACTTGCAATATGGATTGCACGATTACCAAGCTGACACGTCTATGGATTGGGCGTGAGCCACAATACAATGAGGACGGTTCCGTAAATGGCGATAGTGCCAACTATGAGGTTGCCGCGCCGCCAGCAAAAAGTCTGAATGGAATCGTAATTGCTATCAAAGAATTGCCGGAGGGATGATATGGGAAAACAGAAAATTGAAATGAAATGCGAAAAATGTGGAAAGCCACAGCGAAAAGATGCGGAAAAGTCCAATGACAATTGGAGCGTTTTTAATTCTAATCAGAGATGTGAGTGCGGTGGCAAATTTGTGATGTATATCGATGGACAGAAGGTGGGCTAATATGGAAAACAGAAAAATCAATATCCTTGGAACCGAATACCGGATTGAAACCCACAAAGTATCAGAGAACAGCTATCTGGAGAAAAACAAACTCGCTGGTTATTGTGGAGAGGAAGAAAAACTGATTGTTGTTGCTGATATGTCGGAAGAAAAGTATTTTACTGGCATGGATGAAAAGGCGCAGGAAACATACCTAAAAAAGACATTAAGGCATGAAATCATGCACGCGTTTTTGAATGAGAGCGGATTATCTGATAGTTCAAACCAGTATGGCGGCGCATGGGCAAAGAATGAAGAAATGGTTGACTGGTTTGCAATTCAGTCTCCGAAGATTTTCAAGGTGTATTTGGAATTAGATATTTTGTGAGGTGGCAGCTATGTATTATTTGAGAAAAGAACCATATGAACAGACGATTCCACCTATCAAGAAAACGGACGGAACGGTCATTCCTGAAAGAAAGTATATGATGGAAGATAGAGCTGTTTATAAGCATCCTCGTTATTCCAGATTTTACCGTGGTGAGTTTACTGGTATTGATGGAAAATGCCAAGGAATGAAGGTGTATACCTGTAAAACGTTGAAAAGAATCAAGCGGTTGCAGGAAAGCACTTTTGATTATTGCGGTGAAATGTTCGACATCTACGATGAAAACGGAAAGGTTGATGCTGATGCCAAAGATTAGTTTCGGACTGTCCGTAAAAGAGATTCAGAACGCTATCAAAGAGATTAAGGCATATCAGAACAGCCTTGATGGGAAATGCGAAGAATTGTGTCGCAGATTGACCGCAGAGGACATATCTATTGCAAAGGTTCACATTGGTAGTAGCGGTTTTGGCAAGTACATTCACTTATCATCTGAAATTACACCAAAGAAAGCCGGGTGCAAGGCAATCTTCTTCATGGAAGATTTACAGAAGATTGTGAGCAAATGGCAGAACCAGGACGGTGTGCAGAGTAAAGAAATTTCGCCGGCACTTATGTTGGAGTTTGGTGCTGGACTTCCGGCACAGAATCCGGCGAACATTCCGGGTGTTGGTACTGGAACATATGGTACGCATGGAAATGAACCTGGATGGTGGTACATGGACTTACAGGGTGTTTGGCACTATTCAACCGGTATTTCTCCGAAGATGCCTATGTATAATGCCGGGAAAGAATTAAAAGAGAAAGTTGTGAAAATTGCGAGGGAGGTGTTCAAGTAATGTCATTTGAATGGAATACATTTTACACACACTTTGAGAAAAAAATGAAAAAAGAATATCCCAAATGCAAGGTCGGGAGGTATATTACTCCAAAGCAAGCAGATTTCCCATATTGCGATGTAGCCTTGAGTGATATATCCGGTGGAAATTATGATTTGGAAGGTAACGAGGGTTCGCAGACACCAATGATTACCATATCGGCATATGCAACCGGAAGTCTTGCGGATAACACTTGCTATTCGATTTGCAGTAAGGCGAAAGAAATTATGCTTAAGTATGGTTGGCAGTGCAAAGCCGGTCCGTTGCCTGTTGCAAATGCAGCAGACCCAAACGTAAGCCGGTGGGTTGCAAGATTTCAACGCATTTATGCAGATGGAGATGAGATAAAAGAGACAAATTAAAATGGTCCCGACATAAATGTCGGGAGCACATAAATGAAACCAAGGAGCCTAATGGCTCTTATTTTTATGCACCGGACACGCACTCGAGACGTGTTCGCTGACCGCGCTAGATAGCGGTAGAAAGGAAAATATTATGGCAGAAGCAGAAAAAAAAGCGGTAAACACGATTGGAACTACTTTGGAAGTAAGCGAAGATGGAACGACATGGTCAAAGTTATGCAAGATCAAGTCTTACCCGGCATTAGGTGGAGCACCGGATCAGTTAGAGACAACAGATCTGGAAGATGAATCTCAAACCTTTGTTCCTGGTGTACAGTCCATGGATGCTATGGAATTTACAGCAAATTACACTTTAGCAGCTTATACAACAGTAAAAGCAAAAGCAGGAAAAGCATTAAAGTACCGTTTGAAGATGGGAAAAGATGGAGTAGATGGCGTAGCCACATGGGATGGACAACATGCAGTTTACATCAATGAGGGCGAGGTAAATGGCATCCGTGAGATGACCCTTTCCGTATCACCTTCCACAAAGATTTCAGTCGGCGAAGCAAGCTAAGATTGATAGGAGGAAAAGTAGTTTATGGCAACAGTAAAAATCAACAACAAAAATTACGAGGTACCGGAATTAAATTTTGCTCATTCAAAGAAAATGGAGCAGATGGGATTGCCGATTGAAGGGTTGATTGATAGAAAGTATATCTTCACAGCCGCATCAGCATTTACGGCAGTTGTGGCAAACTGTGATGCTGAATATGCCGATCACTTGATTGAGCAGCATATCATGGGTGGTGGAACACTTGAAGATATTTACACAGCATATATAAAAGCAGTGCAGGAAAGTGGTTTTTTCAAGAAACTCCTCGGTCTGGACAAAGAGGAGAAGAAACCGAGAAATACGAAGAAAGATACGTTACAGAAGACGGAACAGAAATCATCCGAGAACAACAAGTAACATTTTCAAGTTTGATTGATGATGTGTGGCTCCCGGCGGCACTCCGAATGGGAATCCCTATGGATGTGTTCTGGGAGTTGAATCCGAAGTACATGTATATGTATCAGGATAATTACATCAAGGAAAAACAGGAACAGTTAAAACTATTGGATGTATCAGCATACTACAATGGTTTATATGTGCAGCAGGCAATTGCATCCTGTTTCAACAAACATACGAAATATCCAAAGAAACCGTTATCTTTGGTTAAAAAGGAAAAATCTTTATCGCCAGAAGAGAAATTTAAACTTTGGATAGAAGAATTTAACAGAAGATTCGATGAAAACAAGGAGTAGGCGTGTCAAAGCGTCTATTTCTTTTTACTGGCTATCAGAATGGGGGATAGTCACTAACCGCAGAAAGCAATAGGAAGTTGGTGGAAGCATGGGAGCAGAGATTGATCGCTTAGACATAAATATTGAAACACAGTCCACAAAAGCTGTTGCAGCACTTGATACCTTGATAAAAAAGTTGGAAAGCGTAAGTGCATCAGTTGGAAAAATAAATGGAAGCAATTTAGCTAGTTTTGCAAATGGAATTGAGAAAATTTGTAAGGCGAGCTCTGGAATGTCAACAATTAATGCTAATAGCTTCAAGCATCTCGCCGATGGTATAAAAGCAATCAGCGGTATTCCTACTTCCAATATGCTAAAAACAGCAGTGAATATTCGTGTTTTAGCATCTGGAATGAATAAATTAGGTGCTGTTTCTCAAAATGCCAAGGATTTAGGAAATGTGGCTAATAACATATCTAAACTGGGTGGAAAAAATATTGATAAAGCTATTGAAAATATGCCGAGGATTTCAAAGGCTTTAAATGAAATGATGTCCACTTTATCAAAAGCACCTGTTGTTAGTGAAAATCTAATTCAGATGACGAATGCAATTGCAAACCTGTCATCTCAAGGAGCAAGAGCTGGTTCAATCTCTGGTGCAGCTAGTAGTGATGCAGAAAAGAAAACATCATTATTCTCGGGAGCATTTAGCAAACTTGCATCATCAATTAGAAACTCTCATAAAGGATTAAAGAGTTTTGCTGAAATATCAGGGTCATTTTATGCGAATTTTTATCCGATAATTCGTGGATTTAAAAGAGCATGGAAATCTGTAGAGTCCTCAATGGATTTCCTTGAGACTGTAAACTATTTTGAAGTAGCAATGCGTAAATTAGGAGACGATGCAGCCTCAAATTGGCAACAGGCAGGATATGACTCAGCGGAATCTTATGCAAATTCATTTTCTGACAGAGCAAAGCAACTTACAGCCAAAATGACAGGTTACGAAATTGATTCAGATGGTAATGCCACATATACAGGCAAGAAAAATCTCGGAATGAATCCTAATACCGTAATGAATTATCAGGCAATGTTTGCACAGGTGTCAGAATCAATCGGTGTAGCAGAAGAAAGTGCTTTGAATTTTTCCAATGCTCTTACTATGCTTGGTACTGACTGGGCATCCTTAAGAAACACTACATTTGAACAGTCTTTTGAAAAGTTTGCATCTGCATTGGCAGGACAGAGCCGTGCAGTTCGTGCCTTTGGTATTGATATTACAAATGCAACATTACAGGAATATGCATATAAATACGGATTATCTACGGCTGTTTCTGAAATGAACCAAGCGACAAAAGCGCAATTGCGCTTGCTCGCTATGTTAGATCAATCTAAGGTTGCATTTGGAGATATGGCAAATACTATGAATTCTCCATCTAATCAGTTGAGAATGCTTCAGCAGAATTTTGCTAATTTAGCAAGAACAATCGGAAACCTGTTTTTACCAATTGTAGAAAAAGTGCTGCCGTATATTAATGGTCTAGTAATGGCGTTACAACGACTGTTTGCCTGGATTGGTAGCTTATTAGGTATTGAGTTCAAATCCATTAACTCGTCTATGGGCGGAGCAGATAATGGAATGGAGAATTTCGTAAGTGATACGGAAGATGCAGGGGACGCATTAAAAGAAGCCGATAAAGCTGCAAAGAAATTAAAGAATACAGTACTTGGATTTGATGAACTTAATCAACTTAATGATAATTCGGATTCGTCTAGCTCTAAGGATGATGATGGCAAAAGCGGGACAGGCGGCTCGCCAATTTTAGATGAAGCGATAGCAAAAGCATTAGAAGAATATCAGAAAGCATGGGATGAAGCCTTTGCTCGTATGGATAACAAGGCACAGGAAGTAGCTGATCGAATCTGTGATGCATTTAAAAAGGGAGATTACAAAGGAATTGGAACCTATATCAGCAATGGAATAACAAATGCCCTAGAAAGCATCCAGTGGGACAAGGTATATAAAGTTGCAAGTAATTTTGGCACAGGACTTGCAGAGTTCCTAAATGGATTGATTACACCAGAATTATTTAGTGCATTAGGTGGTACAATTGCAGGATCTTTAAATACAGCTGTTTATGCGGCACTTTCCTTTGGAGAGACCTTTGACTGGACGAACCTCGGAGAATCTATTGCGGCAGGAATTAACCGATTTTTCAAAGATTTTGATTTTAAAGCATTGGCAGAGACATTGAATGTTTGGGCAAAGGGAATTATAGATGCACTTACTACTGCGTTGAGAAAAACAGATTGGAAAAAAGTAGGACAATCTATAGGAACATTCATTAGCGAGATAGATTTCCTTAGTATTAGATGGAAACTTGACAAGCTCGTACTTAGTTTAATCAGTGCTATAGGAGATGCTATTGTAGGATTTGTCGAAACTGCCCCTCTCGAGTCAGCAATTGTGGCTCTTGTCGCCGGACTGGAATTTAGCGGTGTTTTTAGCAAGCTAGATGAAGTAATTGAAGAAGCACTTAAGGCTAGGGGAATCAAATTAAAAAAGGTGGCAATAGGACTTAGTCTTGGATTGGCCACATTCAAATTAGCTGATTCCAATAATAAAATATCTAATCTTATTGGTGCTCCAATCACAGCATTTTTAGCGTCTCACACCATGACTGGAAAGATGAAACTTTCTCTAAAAGTTGCAGCTATTACACTAGCATGGGAAGGTGGAGAAAACCTTGGAAAATTAATAGGAGAAAAACTTTTCCCGAAGGACAAAGATTACTATAAGGATTTCAAATGGTTTGGAGACGGTGGATTTTTTGATACATTTCTCTCCTCTATAGAAGATGGCTCCTATAGTGAAGCAATGGCATTATGGAAGCAAGACATTGATGATTGGTGGGAGCCTTGGAACGAAAAAGCCAAAGAAATGGAGCGAAAGAATGATGAGATCTTTGGGGAACTCAAAAGCACAGTAGAAACTAAGTGGAATGAAATTGTAAACTTCTGGGAAAAAAAGAAACCACTTAAAGAGATAAAAGCAACTTGTGAAGAATTTAAGAAAAAAGTAAAAAAGAAGTGGTCAAGTGTAACAGATTACTGGAAAAGCAAGCACCCTCTTGAGGAAATTAAGACCACATGCCAGAACATCAAAGAAAAGGTCCGTGAAAAGTGGAATAAAGCCATTGATTACTGGAAAACCAAAAGAGCATTAAGCGAGGTTAAGACCACATATCAGAACATCAAAGAAAAATTAAGAGAAAAGTGGAATACGGCTCGTACTTGGTGGAACGATAAGAAACCAAGTTTAAAAAAGATATCCGCGGAGTTCCCAGACATATTAGGAGGATTAAGGGAAAAATGGACTGAAATGAAACGCTGGTGGGATGGCTTAGGACTTAAATTCCCATCAATTAGTATTGGAAAATTCCATATTGAATATGACAAGGATGGATTTGCGTCAAAACTATGGAAAACGTTTGGTTTTGACGGAACACCAAATATATCCTTTTATGCTGGTGGTGGATTCCCTGAGACAGGCGAGCTGTTTATGGCTCGTGAGAATGGTATTAACGAAATGGTCGGAAAGATTGGTAATCGTTCAACTGTTGCCAACAACGATCAGATTGTAGAAGCGGTATCTGCCGGAGTTGCAGACGGTGTTATGCAAGCCATGATGGCAGTCATGGGTGGTTCACAGCAGAATCAAGCACCAGTAATTGAAAATGTATTTAAGGTTGATAGTGAAACCTTATACAGAATGACACAGAAAGGAAAGGCAAAATACGATAGTAGATACCATGTAGTAACAGAGTTTTAAGGCATCATATCATTGGATGTCTCTATTATATGGACATTTCCCGGCTATTTACGATAGATAGTCGCAAACCTAAAAGAATTGTAGGTGGTTAATCATATGGCAATGATTTCGGTAAACGGGACGGCAATAAAAACGCCGTCCTCCTTTAGTTGGGGGTTGCAGGATGTATCAGATAGTGCATCTGGCAGAACACAGGACACGATCATGCACAAGAATAGAGTAGGGCAGAAAAGGAAAATTGCTCTTGGCTGGAATAATCCGACCAAAGAAGAAGCGGCGGCTATATTGCAGGCATTTAATCCGGAATACATAAATGTCACTTATCCGGATGCCATGAGCGGTACGGATGAAACAAGAGAATTTTACGTTGGTGACAGATCAGCACCAATGAAGATGTGGACTGTTAAAAAGAAAATCTACTCACAAATCAGTTTCGATATTATTGAGAGGTAGGTGGTCAAGTTGCTTGATGTATCAACAGAATTTAAAAATGAGCTGTTTAATGATAATCGAGATTTTCTTCCGTTCTTAGATATTACGCTACGGAACGGGAAAGTTTTGAATTTAACAAGGAAAGATGTGTGGCAAGATTCCATGAGCATTGAAGATGCAACGTCGGCAGGCAATACATTTACGATCGGTGCCGCAGTTACAGGTAAATTGACCGTTACGCTTAATAATATCTACGATGATTTCAGCGAATATGATTTTTCGGATGCTACCGTAGTTGTTTATGTGGGATTACAACTATCTAACGCATTGGAAAAGGTTAGAGTTGGCACGTTTGTTGTGGATGAGCCAAGCTATGATGGCTCTACGATAAGCCTGACTTTTCTTGATAACATGGTTAAATTTGATAAACCATATAGCAAAAGTACCTTGCAATACCCGGCAACATTAGGTCAAATTCTTGCAGATGCTTGTAATTGTTGCGGTGTCTCACTACAGTCTGCAAATTTTCCAAACAAGGGATATGTGGTCAAAAATCGTCCTAAGGACGATGCGTTAACCTTTGGAGATATCATTGCGTGCGTAGCACAGGTGGCAGGATGTTGGGCGAAAATGGATGTCTATGGAAGACTGAAACTTGGTTGGTACAATATGTCTGTTTTTGAGAAAAACGCTAATTTGAATGGTGGTACATTTGAAACTAGCACAACTCCATATTCGGATGGAGACACAGTAGACGGTGGTAATTTTAAAGATTACTCATCTGGTGCATCAATGGATGGTGGAACATTTGTTGATCAGAAAGCATACCATCATATTTTTTCAACAAAGACATTTACGATGTCTACCGATGACGCAGTAATCACAGGAATTAGGGTTACAGAAGAGTTTGAGGAAACAGAAACCGATAAACCGGCAACAAGGCTGGCTGGAAACGAGGGGTATGTAGTAGAAGTTTCCGGAAATGCACTTATTCAAAAAGGAGCAGCACAGACTGTAGCAAATTATCTTTATAATCGCATAGGTGGTATGAGATTTAGACCGCTTGAGGTAGAATGTCTTACCAATCCAGCTATTGAAGCCGGAGATATAGCTTATGTGACGGACCGAAAACAGAATAGTTATCAGGCATTCATATCAACAAGAGAATTTCATCTTGGCGGTGTAGAAAAACTCGTATGTGATGCAGAAACACCGCTTAAAAACAGTCAAACAAGATTTTCGGAAATGACCAAGGCAGTTGTTAAAGCACGAAAACAGACACAAAGGCAATTAAGTGCATATGATCTGGCTGTACAGCAATTAACAAACCTTATGACGCAATCCTTTGGTGTCTTTAAATCGGAGGAAGTCTTGGAAGATGGCAGCATTATTTACTATATGCATAATAAGCCGGAACGGGCGACCAGTTCTACCATTTGGAAAATGACAGCAGATGCATTTGCAGTATCTACAGATGGTGGACAGACGTGGAATGCCGGAATGGATTCACAGGGTAATGCAGTGGTAAATGTACTGAATGCTATTGGGATCAATGCCGACTGGATCAATGCAGGAAGTATGTTGATTGGCGGAGCATACAGAAATCAGGATGGCACGATAACGGTATGCGATGCAAGTAATAATATGATTTTCAAAGTTAGTAAGAGCGGAATCATTATTAACACCCAGAATTTAAAAGTGGCACAGAATGGAAACATAGAAGTTACCGGAAAATTGACTGGCATGGATAAAATCTATCTTAGAAATACAACACAGGGTGTAGACAAATCAGTTATTCAATATAAATATACGAAAGAAAATCAGCAGTACCAATTTTTGACACCGGATGGAAAGATTTTTTTAGAAACATCACAACAGGAAACACCGTTGTATTTTCCATTACTAACAAAATTAAGATATGCGGAAATCGGAAAATTAAATCAGGTAAGTACAGATTTTGCTACAACAAAGGGGACATATACCACAGAAGCAGGATACACCGTAGTAGATGTAAGAAATTATGTTGTAAGTGGAACGGTAAGAGCATCTGGCGCGTTTATAGAAATTACAGGTAAGATAAATCTAAAATCTTTAGAAGCAGGACAAAAAATAGAATACGACCTTGCTAATTCCGCTATGGAAACAATGCCAATACCAAGCGGCTATTTGCCGAAACACGACAGCGTGCAAACAATTGCCGTGATTGGGACAAGGGTCATTTATATAAGGCTAAATAAAGAAGGAGTGTTGCTTATGAGAAATTGCGGTGAAAAATACGAAAATACCGAGGGTACAGATGTTCATTTTAGATTTGACTATACACTAATGTAGTAAAGGAGGGGCGAGAGATGGCGATTCAGATGAGAAAAGGGTCAAAGGATGATTTCGACCCAACAAAGATGTTGCCGGGAGAATGGGCGGTATCTATAGACAGTGATACGAGCAAGCAAATGGTATGGATGTGTTTTAGAGCTGGTGTTGTAAAACGTATGGGGACATATGAAGATTTTAAAGAACAGATCAGAGATGCAACCAAAGATATTCGAGATGAATACAAAGAAGAATTCAACACGATTCTTGACCAAATCGAAACTTTAGCAGAACAGACTTCTGCAAATACCAACATTGTGATACAGATAAAAAATGATTGTGAAAATACTTATCTGCCGCAGATGTTGGAATATGTGAACAGCGCATTGACATCTAAAAACAGTGCACTGGCAAGTGCGTTAGAATCTAAAAGCTATGCGGTTGGTGGAACCAATTCAAGGACAGGCGAGAATACAGATAACAGTAAATACTACAGTGAGAGGTCACAGGCAAGTAGCCAAACAGCACAATCATATGCAGAGCAGGCGGAATCGGCTAGTGATGAGGTTGTAAATCGTATTGATGAAGCAATATCGCAGAATGTTCCGCAATTTACAATTGATTTTACGACTGGACACTTAAAGTATCAAGGCGGTCGGTTTGATTTTTCAGTAAATGAGGCAGGACACTTATTATGGGAGGTAACTGTTTAATGAATGATGCAGGAAAAGTAGCGTTTACCCCTAAAGGGGCTTATAACAATACAGTCACATATGAATACTTAGATACGGTCGTATATGACGGGAATTCATATGCCGCACTCAAGACAACAACAGGTAACACACCGACAGATGACAGCGAATATTGGAAATTGCTTGTAAGAGGGGGCAGTTCCGTACCAATTGCAACAGAAGATATCAATGGAGTAGTAAAAGCCAGTGAAGATATTGGCGTAGATTCAAATGCAAAGATGGTTCTCAAAACAGATTATACAGAGCAGACGGAATTAACTGAAATCGAAAGTGGAGAAACAAGAAAAACATTTTTTGGAAAGATTGCAAAAGCTATAAGCACATTAGTCAATCATATAAATATAAATGCAACATCTGCAAAAGCAGGTCATGTTAAGCTATCAAACTCATCCGCGGTCACGGACAGCACCGGATTGGCACTACCAGTTACCGAGAAAAATGCAAGTATAAGCGGGACGTTAGCCTATATGTTAGCCAATTTTAGCGGGAAATTAAATTTAATATGGTACAACACGGGAAGTAATTTTACGACTGATGATGATGCTACTTCCTTGAAAGGATACATTATCACAGCTCCAGAAGAATACATGATGTTTTTAATTTATTCAACAGGCGGAAACTGTTCTGTTTTAGGCAACTGGGATAATTGTGTCTCATATTTACATCAGTTTTTAAACGTTCATAGTGATAACGAATACGCCGCTGCGATTGCTTATCGAAAAGTAACTTTAGGAATCGCGCACGTCAGCTCCGGGGGCTATTTTAAAAATATAATCTTTGATAAAGCCTATTATAAGGGCGTGGCAGCTAACAGTTCGACAAAACCTTATAACGGCAGTTGCGTACCGCTTAGGATTTACGGCATTAGAAAATAGGAGGTAGAAATCATGGAATTTGTTAAAGTAAATGGCGTAGAGTACGCCTGCAAAGCAGTAGTCACAGGAGTTGACAGCATTTCATTTTCAATTGAAGGACAGGCAGTAGCAGACATTGAGACAGCCTTTCGACCGGTCACAGAGCTTACCGTAGCAGGCGAGGATAAGAAAATTTACGGTACATATAAGAACCTGTCTTTTGAATCCGCAACCGTCTATGAGGACGGCAGTACTATGGTGACCATGCATATTAAATCGGACACAGAACTTCGTTTAGAAAGCCTTGAACAGACACAGGCAGAGCAGGACGAGGTCTTGGCAGAATTGTTGGGGGGTGAAGCATAATGAGTAATGCAGCAAAAAACATCATGCTCCGTGTCATCCGCCGGAGAATGGCAGATGGAGAAGAACTTGAGGATATCTTAGCCGGTTATCCCAAGCTGACGGATGCAGAGAAAGAAGAATTAAGAGCAGCGATCACAGATTAGAGCCTAAGCGCCTTGTATCAGAAGATACAGGGCGTTTTTGTATAAAAAGAAGAAAGGAAGTGTTAAAATGGCAAAATTATTTAACGGTATCAGCGTATGCGGCGGAGTCTTAGGAGGACTGCTGGCATATTTCCTTGGAGGTTGGGACGTGCTGTTAAAGACCATTGTGTTTTTAGCAGTGGCTGACTATGTGACCGGACTTATCAAAGCAGTTTATTTAAAACAGCTTAGTTCAGAGGTGGGTTACAAAGGACTTTTGAAAAAGATCCTGATGTTTATCATCATTGCGGTAGCATTTGAAATCCAGAAGTTTCTGAACCATGCAGTGGCACTTAGAGAGATCGTGATCACATTCTACGTGTGTAACGAAGCCATCAGCCTGTTAGAGAATGCAGCAGAGTTTATTCCGATTCCGGAAAAGTTGAAAGAGGTATTGATCCAGTTAAGAGACAAGGAGGAACAGTAATGAAGGTATCAGAAAAAGGATTGGCAATTATCAAAAAATATGAGGGATGCCGATTAACGGCATATGTTTGCCCGGCAGGAAAGTTGACGATCGGGTATGGTCACACGAAAGGCGTGAAGAAAGGACAGAAGATCACACAGGCACAGGCAGAAGCCTATCTGCGTGAAGATGTGGCAGGTGCCGAGAAAGCGGTCAATGCGATTGGAAAAGGATTTAATCAGAACCAGTTTGATGCACTGGTGTCCTTTACATATAATTGCGGATCTGGCAACTTAAAGACACTCTGTAAGGACAGAAGTGTAGATCAGATCGGAGAGAAAATCATTCTCTATAACAAAGCGAACGGAAAGAAATTGAACGGACTGGTAAGACGTAGGGAAGAGGAGCAGAGATTATACAAGACTCCATGTGCTACTGTTCAGCCGGTACAGGCAGCAAGAGACAATACAGAGCTTCCGACGATCCGAAGAGGCAGCAAGGGTGAAGCGGTCAGAAAGCTGCAGCAGGTATTGCTTGCCCAGAAATTTAAGTCCTGTGAGATTAACGGTAAGAAAAAATACTTAGCAGCAGACGGAGATTTTGGAGCAATCACCGAGAAAATCTTAAGGAGATGGCAGTCTTATAAAGGATTAAAAGTGGATGGAGTCTGCGGACCGAAAACATGGGCGAGCTTAGGGTACTAAGCAACAGAAAGGACCGCAAAAACGCGGTCCTTTAAATGTAAGTCATAAAGGGTTTATGTCTAACGTGCAGTATAGAAAGTTTCATATCTGTCAAAATCTTCGTAACATTCAAGTTCAATAGATTTTGATTTTCCCGGTTTCAATTCATCATCAGAATCGGGAAGGAGATATCCCATATCATATTCTACAAGTGTATCACCTTTAAAGAATAAAATCGAAACTTGCGGGAATTCGACAGGATCATCTGATGTGTTAGTACATTTTATAACAACATTTTTATTATTCTGTGTTTCTGAAATATCCAAATTAGATACTTTTGATTCATAAGATGATTTAGAATAATCAATGTTGTATTCAAATTTGGCAGGGGTTCCGTCATCAAAATAGAACTCCATTACAGATGCCTTGCCCGGCTCTAATGTATAAATGTCATTACTTGCGACAGATAAGGATTCGCCATTTTCATCCAATGCGGTTACTTCTGCTTCTATATCTACGGTCTTTTTAGAGTTGTTTTGGACTTTCAATATATATGTGTTGTCATTTCCTTCGCCGTAACGATATTCGGTAACTTCAAAATCGGAATCCTTGAGTTTATCCGTATTATCGGATTTCTTGTTAGATGAATCTTTGCTAGATTCGTTGTTTGAAACGGTGCCTGATTCATCATCTCCACCGCATGAAGCGATTCCAATGATAGCCAGTACGATAATGATGGCTATGATAATCCATTTCTTTTTGCTTTTTTTCTTTTCATTCTCCATAATAATTATCCTTTCTTTAAATTAAAATATAATTTTATGGGGAAGAGTACTTATAAGATTTCAAAACTCACGCTCCCCACATATAACAGTTGAATTATCGCATAAATATAAGGATATTGCAATACTTCCATATATTACCAGTAGATTTTTTATGATGAAGATATAAAATATAGATGTATGGAAATTAAGATTTGGGAACAAAGAACAAAAAAGAGATGGGGATTAGAGAAACTGGAACAGAAAACGGGTATTAGCCATAGTGCATTACATAATTACGAAATGGGGAAACGTTCACCAAGAATGACACAGATGGAGGATATTGCAAAGGCACTTGATGTCAAAATAACAGACTTATTCGATTCCCCATATAAATAGTTTCCACAAACGTGGAAATATTTGTAAAAACTCTTTTATTCTCCCGCAAATGTGATAATATGATGATAGCTTTTGTGGGGAGAGAAAGGAGTGAAAATTGTATTATGCATGAAAGTACGAATGATATTGAAATGACAAACGATGAATATCGGGAAGAACTGCAAAAAATATTTGCCAGTGTAAATGAAAATTATAAACTTCGTTGGTTTTACTTGTTTGTAATTGAGAAAATAAGGAGTAGCAATTAAGCTACTCCTTATCATCTTTATTTTGTTCAGATAATGCTTTAGCTTGGATTTCGAGTATATTTAGCATTTTTGGGTTTAATTTTTCTGCAAGGGAAAGTAGACGCATAAGTTGCGGATTTTTGCTTGCTCTGGCGAGTACCGCTCCGCGTATATTTACATAGCTTTTATCTATATCATACCATTTCAGCACGTTGTTGATTTCGCCTTGCGGAATATCGCCGGTGTTAATCATTTCTATAACTTTGTTTTTTCCAAATGCAAAGAAATCAAAAGTTCTATCATCCTCATAATTCGTGTATACATGATATGAAAATTCTGCTTTCAAATATTTATCCAATTCTGTAGCTATATCGTCAGAACCGGATTTTATTTTTTCTAAACTATTATAACGAATAGCTGTAAGCTCGTTGTATGGAAGTAAACAACGATATTTTTCTTTCGCCTTTACTATTTTTTTGTGCAACTGTTCATGAATTGCGCAGTCAAATTCATCAAGTGGATTGTATTTCTGACCACATTCTTTACACTCTATTTCGTCATCTTTTCCAATTAAAAAATCCACAGACACGCCAAAATGATTAGCCAACGTTTGCAAACGTTCTGGCTTCGGTGTGCTTGTTTTCCATTTCGAGATTGAACCGTTAGAGAATCCTAATTCTTTTTCTAAATTCCCTTGTGATATTCCTTCCTTTCGTCTTAAAAATTCAATTCTTTCATACATATTCATATTTTCTAGCACCTTTACTGAAATATTTCTGTAAAATAGGGTTGACAAACAGAAAGTATTCTGTATAATAAATACCAGATACAGAAAACTTTCGGTAAACGTTTTACAGAAAAAAATAAAATTTATATTTACACAACATCAATATTTTAGAATACTTTCTGTAAAAAGTCAAGCATTTTGCTGAATATTTTCTGTAATGCAGAAAGGAGATGATAATTTGATTTACGACACAATCAAGGAACTTTGCAAGAAGAAGGGACTAAGCGTTTCTTCTGTTGAGAAAGAAGCAGGGTTGAGCAACGGGGCAATTAGTAAGTGGAACGATTCTAGCCCTACCGTAGATAAGCTTAATGCGGTAGCCAAAGTCTTGAATGTAAAGGTAGATTGCTTGCTTAGTTAGAAAGGAGACCTATGAACGAACTTGTAAAAGTCAATTTTGACACACAGACCGTGTCAGCAAGAGATTTGTATGATTTGTTGTCGCAGGACGGTGGAGTAAAAGGTACAGAAAGATTTAGTAAATGGTTTGAAAGATATTGTACATATGGATTTGTTCAAGGAGAAGATTACTCAACCCCGAACAAAAAAGTACGGGTTCAAATTGAAGGTGCAAGAGAAGTGCAAAGGGAAGTAGAAGATTTCGACTTGTCCATTGACATGGCAAAGCAAATTTGTATGCTTCAGAGGACTGAAAAGGGAAAGCAGTTGCGTCAGTACCTTATCGATTTGGAAAAGGCATGGAACACGCCAGAGCAGGTCATGGCGAGAGCACTTAAACTTGCAGATCAGACGATTGATAAGCTGAAATCTGATAACAAAACACTGATCGCTGACAATGAGCGTATGAAACCGAAAGAGATCTTTGCCGATGCCGTATCAACGAGCCACACATCAATCCTTATTGGTGATCTTGCAAAACTGATTTGCCAGAATGGAGTGCAGATCGGACAGAAACGATTGTTTGGCTGGTTGCGAGATAATGGTTACTTAATTAAGAACGGTTCTTCAAAGAATATGCCAAAGCAAAGATATGTTGAGCAAGGATTGTTTGAGATTAAGGAAAGTAACGTACAGAATCCAGATGGTTCCGTGAGAATCACGAAAACCACTAAGGTTACCGGAAAAGGACAGATTTACTTCGTTAACAAATTTTTAGAGGGCAAAGGAGAAAATCATGGATAGACAAAAGAGCGTAGCTATAAGAAAAACTTTAGATCAGATAGGTGTGAAACATAATCTTAAAGGTCATAGATACATGATAAGTGCAATCGAAAAAGGGCTTGATGATAGAAGCAAGCTCGATCGTATCACAAAAACTCTTTATGTTGAGATTGCGTTGGAAAACAATGACACATGGACGAGGGTAGAGAGAGCTATCCGGCATGCAATCGAAATTGCTTGGAAAAATGGCAATTTAGGGATAATAAATAAAATCTTTGGATATACAGTTTCAGCGGAAAAGGGCAAGCCGACAAATTCAGAGTTTATTGCCCTGCTGACAGATTTCATTGCTTTCTATTATGAGGAAATTGCGGATGGAACATATGACTTTGGTTGTTAAGCGGAAGGAGGGATAAGCAAATGAACAGTTCAGATTTGAATGATGCAGACATCACAATGATTAAATGTCTCAAAAAAGCCGGATTAGCTATTGAGCTGAATGACGGAAGAATTACAGGAATGATTGCGGAACCACCAGAGGAAATCAAAGTAATGGGATTTATGGGAAACGGAGGGAAAGAGTGAAGATAGGAAAGAAGAAACTTATAGCAACTATGCTGCTAATGTTTCTGTTCTCGGTATTGTGTGGAAATTCTGCAAAAGCAGATGTACATAGCATTGATCCGTATGGAGAACCAACAATGATTCGGGCAACCTGTTATACATGGACAGGGCAACCGTGTGCGAATGGTCAATATCCGGTGGAGGGATTATCAGTCGCAGGAAAAGAAGAATGGCTTGGCAAAACGATCATTATGTATGCGGTTGGAGATGATGGCGAAGTAGGAGATTTGATCGGATACTTTCAATTCACAGATACCGGTTACGGAATCAGCGTACCGGAATCAGAAAAAGGCACAATTCAGCTTGGACGCAGCATAGATGTGTATCGGGATAATGAGAACGGCGTCAATGAATGGATAGCCACATATGGCGATTATGTTTACATTCAGATTGTAGATGCAAAAGGATAAAGGCACAGAGAGAAAAACTCTACCATGCCTAAAGAACATTCATATTATATAGAACAAACGAGGGAAAATCAATTATGTATACAGAAAAATTTAAAAATAATAAGGTCGAAATAATGGGAAAAGTCACAAAATCACTTACATTCAGCCACGAACTTTGCGGAGAATCATTTTATGAATCGGAAATCACGGTATCTAGGTTAAGTGGTGTAGAAGACAAAATCCCAGTTCTTATATCTGACAGAATTATTGATATCGGCAAAGATTATACGGGAAAAACGGTATTCATTACAGGAGAGTTCCGCTCTTTCAATGCTGAAGGTGGAAAGTTGATATTAAATGTCTTCGTACACGAAATAGAAGTTTTTGATAATTTCGATGGTGGAGATTTAAACACAGTTGCTTTGAACGGATATCTTTGTAAAAAACCAACTTATAGAAAAACACCACTCGGCAGAGAAATTGCAGATGTTTTATTGGCAGTCAACCGTTCCTATGGGAAATCAGACTATATCCCATGTATCTGCTGGGGAAGAAATGCTTTATTTGTAAGTAACTTTGAAGCCGGAGCGCACATTTATATGGAAGGAAGAATTCAGAGCCGCGTATACAAGAAAACATTATCAGACACAGAAATCGAAGAAAGAACGGCTTACGAGGTTTCTGTGGCGACAATCAGGGAGGAAATGTAAATGGGAAAGAAAAATTTGGATTACGTCTGTATTCCAAGGGATGAGTACGATGAACTGATCGAGTGCAGGACACATATAGACGCATTGTACAGATATATCACAAGTGAGCATACAACCAATATTAGATTGCGCGGATGCAAACAGGCAACTACAGACATGCAAACGGTCGAGCTTTTGAGCGGCTATAGGGAGAATGAAAGATACTTTGTAGGATTGGTGAAAGAATTTGAGAATGGGAGGAATGAAAAATGATTTTAAAATCGTTACATCTTGAAAATTTCAAGGGTGCAAAGGATAAAATTTATAAGTTTGGAAAGACAACTAGAGTAAGTGGCATGAACCGGCTGGGAAAGACTACGATTGCGACAGCGTGGTTCTGGTTGCTGGCGGACAAGAACTATGAGCTGGTCAGCAATCCTAATATCCGCCCGGACGACGTGGAGGAGTGCGTACCTACGGTTACGGCTGTTTTGGATGTTGACGGTAAAGAAATCGCCATTGCCAAGATGCAGAAACGCAAGGTCGGTAAGCCAGACGCAAACGGGATCTCTAAGGTAACAATTACCAATACATACGAGATCAACAGCGTGCCTAAGACGGAGAGAGACTTTAGAGCTGATTTGGAAGAATTGGGCTTGTCTTTTGACAATTTCCTTGTATGCTCGCATCCGGATGTATTTACCAGGCAGAAACAGGCAGATATGCGGAAGGTATTGTTTAAGTTAGCATCTGCAAAGACAGATGTGGAGATTGCTGCAATGAGCAAAGATACAAAGGATGTTGCGAAACTACTTGAAGCCTACAAGTATGAAGAAATCGAAGCCATGAATAACGCTTCCAAAAAGAAGGCAGTTGAGCAGTTAGATGCAATTCCAAATCAGATTGTCGGATTAGAGAAAGCCAAGGTTGATGTGGATGTTGCGGAACAGGAACTTGCCAAGGCTGATCTGGAACGGAAGATTGCCGAGGTAGACCAGAAGATCGCTGGTGCGGGTAATGCAGTAGAAAGTCTACGGCAGGAAGAAATGCAGCTGCAGTTCGATATGTCCGGCATCATGCAGACGATGAACCGCGAGTTGTCCAATCAGAGAAATAATATTGAAGTTGAGCTATTCGGTTGCACAACAGAACTGGATCGTTTCAAACCAACGATTTCTCTGAAAGAAAAGCAGATTGATGACAATGCCAAGGCTATTGCTGATGCAGATGCCGAGCGGAAGAAGCTGGGCGAGCAGTACAATTTCGAGAAAGCCAAAGCGTTTGATGAAATACCCTATCTGTTTGATGAATCCAAGTGGGTGTTTGATGAATCTACAACGGTTTGTTCTTTATGCGGGCAGGCACTTCCGGCTGAAAAGATCGAGCAGTTAAAAGCTGATTTTGAAACCAGAAAGGAATTTGCCAAGGCAGATGCCGCGCGGAGATTGGCAGATGCCAAGAATAACTTCATTGCCCAGAAGAACTCTAATCTGGAGGAAATCAAGGAAAAGGGTTTCACAAAGAAAAATCTGATTGAGGAACTGACAAAGAAAAATGCTGATCTGAACACGGAAGTTGATACCTTGAAGAAGCAGGAGCAGGAAGGCGCTGCGCGCAAGGAAGAACTTTCCAAGCAGTTATCCGAGATCCCAAGTGAAGCTGATTATTCGCAGAATGAAGAGTATGTGAAGCTGAATGCCAGACATAACGAGGTGCTGGCAGAGATCGAGAGATTACAGGCTACAGACGATGCGGAGATCGTAGAATCTCTCAAAATCGAAAAGGCTGATCTGAAATCGCAGCTGGAAGAGATCAACAAGATCATTGCACAGGCTGCCAATAACGTTCGTATTGACGAGCAGATCACGGATATGCAGAAAAAGCAGCGTGAGTATGAACAGGCAAAGGCGGATGCAGAGAAGATTCTCCACCAGTTGAAAGAGGTCTCCAAACGCAAGAATGAGTTGCTTGTTGAGGAAATTAATCAGCACTTTGGTATTGTCAGTTGGAAACTGTTTGATTATCAGAAGAACGGCGAATACAAGGAAGTGTGCGTACCTATGGTAGACGGCAAGGAATTCGGAGTTACCACCAACACTGGCAGAGAGATTCAGGCAAAGTTGGATATTTGCAATAGTTTCCAGAGGTTCTTCGATATGTATGTTCCCGTATTCCTTGATGGTGCTGAAAGTTTGAACAACGAGTATATTCCGGCGGTAGATACGCAGTTAATTCTTTTGAGTGTTTCAGAGGACAAGCAGTTGAAAGTGGAGGGTGTGTAGGATGAACAGTAAGAACATCAAGCGGCATTTAGGTAACAAACTTCGTGACTGGATGGAGAGCATTGAGGATGAGAACGTAAAGGCTGTGGTGAAAGAAAATACCATTATTACAGGTGGCGCCTTGGTTTCCCTTTTAACAGGGGAGCCGGTGCATGACTACGATGTATATTTCAGAACAAAAGATGCGTGTATTGCAGTTGCGAAATACTATGTTGATAAGTGGAACGATATGCACAAAGATAAACAAGTCACTCTTATGTGGGGAGAAGAATTGGAAAAAGCGACTGGTAGTGATAATGGTTCGGTAAAATGTTTTGTCCGTTCTAAAGGAATTGCAGATGAGGATGAAGTGGAAGGGAATTCCGTTTCTTACAGTTTTGATTCTACAGCCGAGGAAGATGAAACAGTTGGAATGGAACACGAACAGGAAGAGACAGATTCGGATTCCAAGGAAAAATACAGACCGCGCTTTATTACGAGCAACGCAATAAGCCTTTCAAACAAGATTCAGATTGTTACAAGATTTTATGGAGAAGTAGAGGAAATTCATAAGAATTATGATTTCGTTCATTGCACCTGTGCATGGAGTTCTTGGGATAACGAGGTATTTCTTCCCAATAAGGCGTTGGAGTGCATCATAAACAAGGAATTATGTTATGTAGGTTCTAAATATCCGCTTTGCTCTATCATTCGCACAAGAAAATATATTGAGCGCGGCTATCACATCAACGCTGGTCAGTATGTAAAAATGTGTATGCAGTTAAATGAGCTGGATTTGAAAGATGTAAAAGTCTTGGAAGAACAGCTGACCGGTGTAGATACAACTTATTTTCAGATGATGGTCGAAGCATTGCAGAAACACATGGAAGAGACTGGCGATTCCAAGGTTGACACAATGTATGCAATGGAATTGATAAATAAATTATTTTAGAAAGTGAGGTATCAGAATGAATTATATCAAAGCAAAATTTCCAAACAGCACCAGAAGTTATACATACCGCACCGAGGATTCCGTAAAAGCCGGTGACACGGTAGTAACTGCCAAAGGCGCAAAGCTGACGGTTACAGATGAATCGGTGGATATGAAGTGGGTGGAAACCTACGGTGCTGATAAGGTAGCAATTGTAAAGAAATATGAAGAGCCGGTAGATGCCGGAGAAAGTGAGGAAAAGTAAGTATGGCAGAGAACACAGCAGTAGCAAAGGCAGAGGAAAAGAAAGAAGCTGCGCACAGCAACAAAGTTACAGATTACAGCCTTGGAATTTTTGGAACATCCGACAACTTTATCATGGCTATGCAGATGGCAAAGGCATTATCGAGTTCCACAATTGTTCCATCAACATTCCAGAAGAACGATGCGAACTGTCTGATCGCAATTGAGCAGGCACAGAGATTGAAAGTAAGTCCGCTGATGGTTATGCAGAATCTGTATGTAATTCAGGGTAGACCGTCTTGGAGTTCAAAGTTTCTGATTGCGGCAATAAACAATTCCGGCAAATTCGATATGGAATTACAGTTCGAGGAAACTAAAGATAAGGACGGCAAGCCTTATTCGTGCCTTGCTTGGACTACGAAAAATGGTCGTAGAGTTGAGGGAATGACCGTGGACATGGAAATGGCAAAAGCCGAGGGATGGCTTGGTAAAAATGGTAGCAAGTGGAAAACCATGCCACAGTTAATGCTTCGTTACAGAGCGGCATCTTTCTTCTCCAGTCTGAATTGTCCGGAACTGACAATGGGGCTGTATACGAAAGAGGAAATGCAGGACAACGATTTTAAGGAATATCCGATGGAAGATTTGCAGGAGCAGATCAAGCGCGACATTTCTGAAAATGCAAACAGCGAAGAATTTGTCATTGATGCAGAAACGATAGACGTTCCAGAAAGCAAAAGTGCAGCAGCCGAGCCGGATTCAACTTTGCAGAATGCAGAGGTTGTTGACGGAAATGATGCTGACTTGCCGGATTTTCTGAAATAGGAGGGCGAATATATGATCGTATGCAGTAAAGGCGAACTTATGGTGCATGGTACTGCTGGACAGCTTAGAGAAGAGTTTGCATATATCGTTATATCTCTTCTCGACAACTTCACAAAAGAAGAGCTGCAGGACGTGTTTGACACAGCGGAAACTTTAAAAGAAGGGGGTGGGCAACGTGCGGATAATCAGTCAAGATGGAACAATTGATGTACCGTATGAAATCAGTTCTTTGAGCATGGCATTCGGGAAATATGAGAATGTTGAACACGCAGCTATCTTTTGCCACAACTCTTCGACAGCAATGGGAACAAAAATGGCTGAATACAGTTCCAAAGAAAAGGCGAAGAAAGCCATGGAAGAATTAAGATGTGCCTATATGTGTCATAACCTTGTAAGGATGGGACACACGCCACCAAAGGGAATTGATGAAAAACTTACTATTGGTTTGTCTGGAGTGTTTCAGTTTCCAACAGCGGAAGAATTGGAGTAGCCTATGGAAGTTATTTCATTTTTAGAGTCAGTTCAGAAAGGTATGGCTGATAATATCTACAACTTTTGCAAAGATGGAAAATGCAGCCAGTGCGGTAACTGTTGCTCAAATCTCTTGCCAATGAGCAGAAAGGAAGTAGAGGTCATTCACCGGTATATTCGTAAGAATCATATCCAGGAGTGCAAACATCTGCTTCCTACTGCGAAGCAACCATATGACATGACTTGTCCGTTTCTTGATACCGGAAAGAGTTGCGAGAAATGCCGTATTTATCCGGTGCGACCGGAAATCTGCAAACAGTTCATTTGCGACAATGAGCAGAGAGCAAAGCACAACCGGAAGTTGTTAGGGCAGACACGAAGCATTGTCGATGTAAGAGAGGAGTTTTATGGATAAATATTTAAGTATTATTACAAATTTTGGGTGCCACGGCAAGTGTCCGTATTGCATCGTCAGAGAAAACGGTATTAAAGCGCCAAAAACAACACTTGGCGGTCTTGATAATCTGACCAAGGCTTTAAAAGAAACAAATAGAAATACTATTTCCATTTCCGGTGGTGGAGACCCATTGCATGAGTATGAAAAGCATGTTGATTGGTACAGAAAGCTGTTTTCGATTGTGAATAATTATTATGTTAATTGTGCTACATACAGTATTCCAGTTGAAATGCATACAAGCTACATGACAGACGAAAGTACATTTCCGTTCTATGACTGCAAAAGAGTAGTGTATCATCCAAATACATTTGAGCAGTTGAAGCACATTCACAGAACTGGAAATGAGATTGTGAGAGTTGTTTATGTGGTAACAAAAGACTTCACGCTTGAACAGATTATGAATATTGCAATGTTCGTAGCTGATAGTAACGAGATTGATGAGTTGAGTTTCAGACAGCTTGTTGATAAAGGCTATAAGGTTACTGATTATTGGCAGGACATTTTGCGGTTAGGGCACAAGAAACTCTGGTATTACATCGAACAGCGTGATTACAACATTTACTATGCTGAAAATAAAATTTACACAGAGTTTTCGAAGATTGGAGAAGATAATGAAACTTAAAGTCTTAGGTTCCGGTTCATCCGGTAACTGCTACATCTTGGAGAATGACAAAGAAGCCTTGATAATTGAAGCTGGATTACCATTCATGGAAGTGAAGAAATCATTGAACTTCAATGTGATGAAGATTAAGGCAGTAATCACAACCCATATCCATTCAGACCATCATCAGTACTTCTTTCAGTATGTTAGAGCCGGTATTCCAGTGTGGGAGCCGTTCAAATTGATAGATGGAAATATCCTACAGTTTGAGAAAGAAAGCTTTAGCATACGAGCATTTGAAAACCGGGATAAGTCCGGCAGATGGTTACATAACAACGGAGACGGTTCAGAATGTCCTTGCTACGGATTTTACATCACACACCCGGATATAGGCAGTTTGGTGTATGCCACAGATACCGAATATGTCCGATGGCGATTCAAAGGCGTCAATCACATTCTTTGTGAAGCCAACTATGATATGCAATTTGTCAATCGGGACGAGCCAAACTACGAACACCGCCTACGAGGTCATATGAGCCTTGATACGGCACTTAAATTTATTTCTACTAACGATAACCCGGCATTGAGAAATGTCGTTCTAATACACTTATCAGATAAAAGCGGAGATCCCGCACTATTCAAACAAAAGACAGAAGAGACAATTAAATATGGAGCAGATGTTTATGTTGCGGAAAAAGGTCTGGAAATCTCACTTGACCTTTGTCCGTTTTAGAAAGGTGGAATGACTTATCAATAAGGTGATCCTCATGGGGCGTTTGACAAGAGACCCCGACATACGTTATTCGCAGGGAGAGAAAGCAACGGCGGTGGCTAGGTTTTCGCTTGCCGTTGACCGGAAATTCAAACAGGACGGACAACCTACGGCAGATTTTATTAACTGCCTTGCATTTGGCAAAAGAGCGGAGTTCATTGAAAAGTATTGCCGCAAAGGCACAAAGCTGGTCGTTGAAGGTAGCTGGCAGACCGGCAGCTATACAAACAAGGATGGAAATAAGGTGTATACAAATGAGTGCCTTATTGAAAATTGTGAGTTTGCAGAAAGTAAGGCGGCTGCGCAGAATAGCCAGCCTGCAGAAGGACCGTCGCCCAGCAGTGCAGCAGGGGATGGTTTTATGAATATTCCATCTGGAATAGATGAAGAATTGCCATTCAATTAAATATGATTAGGCGGTTGCCCAGTGTGACCGCCTGTCAATAAAAATTATATGGTCGGTAAAATATTCGACCTGAACAGTAAAAATCCCAATTTAGCCATTCTGTAATGTCAGAAAGGCATTTGAGAAGAGGTGAATGAATAAATGATGTTGATTGAAGACAAAGGGCAGAAAGAGGGGTTACATATTCTTAAGAATAGATACTTTGACTGCCACGATATAGAGGTTTTGCGTGCGCCACTCCCGGTCGGTGACTATGTAATTGCCACAGATAAGGTAATGGATGTGATTCGGAGGAAATCAGCGCGAAAGATGGAAGTAAAGAAAATGGATTTCCTCGGTAGCTACGATGTGTCCGTGGATACAAAAAAGGATATGCAGGAGATCGTAGGAAACATTTGCGGTAAAGCGCATCCAAGGTTCCGAGATGAGTGTATTTTAGCACAGAATAACGGCATTAAGTTATTCGTGCTTGTGGAGAACACAGACGGCGTAAAAACTATTGAGGATGTGTTTAAATGGCACAATCCGCGTCTGCACCGGTACAACAAGATTGCTTATATGCATAACACTGGCAAGTGGCTGAATGTGCCACTCCCAAAAGCAAAGCCGACATCCGGCGAGACGTTGGCGAAAGCAATGCTGACTATGCAGCTTAAATACGATGTGGAGTTTGTATTCTGTCGGCCGGAAGATGCTGGAGCAAAAGTATTGGAATTACTCCAAGGTAAGGAGTGCGGGTAGATGGCAGAAAATAAGCGTTATTACTGGCTTAAGCTCAAAGAAGATTTTTTTGAAGAGGATGCGGTCGAATGGTTGGAGGATCAAGAAAACGGAAAAGAATACTGCCTGTTTTACTTGAAACTTTGTCTGAAATCCATCCGGACGGACGGTGTCTTGATTCGAAATGTTGGAAAGTTATTGATTCCGTATGATGCAAAGAAACTGGCAGAAATGACACGGACAGATATTGATACCGTCATTGTTGCTATGGAATTGCTGAAAAAAATTGGACTGGTCGAGGTCATGGATGATGGAGCATTGTATATGTCCCAGCTTGAAACGATGGTGGGATCAGAGAGCGGAAGTGCTGCGAGAATGCGGAAAATGAGAGCAAAAAAGAGCGAAAAGTCACTTTGTGACAAAAATGTGACGACAGAAAAAGATAAAGAGTTAGATAAAGAGAAAGAAAATACAAAAGCAAGTGAACTTGTGAGTGATTTTGATTTTAACGTGGAAGAGGCATGGGAATTTACAATCAAGGAATATCCAAAGAAAACGTCTTTAACATCCGCTAAGATCATTTGGATGGACAAACTCTTAGAAGTTATCGAACCAAACAGAAAAGCCGTTGGAAAGCTCATATACGAAGCCACAAGGGTATATGTGGCTGATTACACGGAACACAATCCGAACGATACAGAATATCGCTACATACCCAAATACGGAGATTGGCTGAAAGAAGATTGCGACTATTGGATTCGCCAAGTTGAGAAACGAGAGAGAGGTGGTAGCAGTTGACCGAAGCAGAACAGGGAGTGATCGGTTGTGTATTGATTGACAACGATTCCATGTACAAGGTCTACAACAAATTAAAGCCGGAAATGTTCAATACGGAATTTTGCCAAGACGCATTTGCTGAAATGCTTGCCATGTATGATCGGGGCGAAAACATTAATGTCGTTTCGCTGTCGCAGGCACTTGAAAACCACAAATGGGAGCCGGAAATAATCGCTGGGGAGATTAAGGAATGTGTGACTGCAACTCCAGTATCGACAGCCATGAAAAGCTATGCGGATGCAGTAGTTAAGGACTGGCGGGCGAGGGAAACAAAAAATCTTTTTCAAAGAGTGAGCTTAAGACCGTGTGACATTGATAATTCAATCGCAGAAGTTCTCACAAGACTTGAGGAAATCCAAGTTAATCAGTTGAAGAAATCCAAGCTGATGAAGCAAATTGTATCAGAAAACAAAGACAAATACTTCAATGATGACGTTGGAGAGGACAGGGTGAAGACAGGATTTTATCGTCTTGACGATTGCCTTGGTGGCCTTGAAGGTGGAGACATTACGGTTGTTGCCGCAAGACCGGGAGTTGGTAAGTCAGCTATTGTGGCACAGATAATTGAGAATATGGCAAGAAAAGGCTATAACACTTGCTACTACAACATAGAGATGAACAATAGTCAGATTTATGAAAGGTTTGTTTCAAGAATGTCAAAGATTGGTCTGACTCGAATCCGCAGGGCAAAGTCTTTTCTTGGTGGAGAGAAAGAAGCATTTGATAAGGCGAATGATGAACTTGAAAATTACCCGATCACAATTGATGATCAGACAAATGCTGTTGAGGAAATAAGAGTGCAATGTAGGCATCAAAGATATGACGTGATCGTGGTTGACTATTTGCAATTGGTACGGTGTAACCGAAAATTCAATAATCGTGCATCCGAAGTCGGGGAAGTTTCGAAGCAATTCAAAGCACTTGCGAGAGAACTTCACGTTCCGATCATCCTATTGTCACAGCTTAACCGAATATCAGAAATGAATGCAACGAAAGAGCCTACAATGTCCGAGCTGAGAGAATCCGGAGATATTGAGCAGGATGCTTCTAATATTATCCTAATGTGGAATTTGGATGAAGACAGAAAATTTAAAGGCTTGAAAGTTGAAAAGAACCGACAAGGTACACCGTTTAGAGAAGTTGTTCAGTTTGAAGGTGATCGTATGGAATTTATCGAGCGAGCTGAAACTATTGAGCAGATTCAATCACGGATGCGGCAAAAGGATGTTTTCCGGGAATCTTGCGGCACTCCATTTGATTGATAGGCGGACAGATTATGGCATATAAAAAATTGGAAAAAGGTTCAGAGGAGTGGCAGTTTTTCAAAGATTACTATGAGTTCCGGCAGAAATACTATGAAGCTGATAATAGTGAGGAATGGTTTGAAAAATTAATACATGCAGCAGATCAGTTTTATGAGAAATACAAAAATGTGTCATTTGCAGAATATGCAAAGCAACTGATTCTGGCACATATAAGCGACGTAGATAGGAGGACAAGAAAGAACATTGGCAAAAATGGATAAAGATTATGAATTGCGTATGCAAGGAATGATTTATGCGAGCAATATCGTATCAAAAAAGGGAGTAGAGGGATTGAAAGAAGATATTCGAATTCGGAATGTTTTAAAAGCACCGATGAAGTTTACAGCATCACAAATACGAGAGTTCTGGGATACATTGTCGGAGAATTTATACAATACCGTGTTTACGGTCACAGCACTGGTGCTTCATGAAGAATACGGATTTGGAAAGAAACGCATGAAAGAGTTTAAAGCACATTTTGATAAAGCCGTTAAAGATGCAACTGATCTTGATTATATCGGGGAACATTATGTAACACTTACAGATTACGCAGTGTATCTTAATGAGCGGTTAGGAATGGATTTGAATACAGCAGTGATAAATGCTTGTGCAGATTCACATGATGAGAACAATTCACAGTATCATATGGCAAACATAGATCGTGTAATTAAAGAATTGAGAACTCATGGTTTTAAGGATGCAGCAAAATTCTTAGAAGAAAAGATTACTTAGAAGGGAAGTGGTTAGATGAGCGGACGCAAGCGAGGATGTATGCTTGACAGCTACCGTGACAGGGTAGAAGAACTGCTGGATGCAGGCTGTACTTTCGCCGACATTTCTGACCGCATAGCAGAAGAAGATGGAATATATGTCGAGCCTGCAACGGTCGCATACTTTGTGCGCAGCCGTAAATTGTCCAGCAAGGTTACACAGGGATGCAGGAATAACAGGATTGATATACCGAAGTGCGCAGAGTGCGAGTACCGACATCTGGTCACGGACCAGTACAAAAAGCCGAGCATTTATATCTGCACCAAGATATGGGTCAGAATCAATAGTGGCTGCAAGTCCAGTCCGATGAGCTGCCCGAAACGGGATATTGAGAGGGAGTGCTCCTTGTGAAACGATAGAAAATGAACTTAGGGAAGGGGAAGTGTTTAACAGGAAAATGGAATCAGTACAGGAAAGAATGGAGCGGCTTGGAACGAAAGAAAAGATTGCAACTTTTATGCAGAAAGAGAAACAGCCGTATGAATTTAAGCGGAAGTATGCACAGATCAGGGCAGAGGAGTTTGCAAATGAGTGCGATGGCAGAGGATTGAATTATCATGTGTCTGTCGGCGGATTAGATAGTATCGTCTTATATCTGTTTCTGCATGAGATCTGCCATATCAATGCTCCGGGTGTGAGTGCATCAACGCTGGAAGATAAGAGCATACAGCGGGTACATAAAGCACTTGGAATCATAAATGTTCCACCACTAAAAAGGGAGGATGGGACTTACTGGACAAAGCCAAGGGTCATACAGGAGTTTGGGTTTCCGGTTATATCAAAGGAGGTAGCAGGAAAGATTGAATTGCTGCAGAATCCTACCAAGAAAAATAAAACAGTGCGCCATGCGATCATAACCGGAGAGACTGGAGCATACGGCGGCTGGCAAAAAAACTCCAAAATGCAGTTAAAGCAGAAATGGCTTGAATTGTTTGGTGGATATGAAAATGAGAACGAAGGATGTGATTATGAAAAACCGGATTTCAAAGTATCATCAAAATGCTGCTATTACCTCAAAGAAAAGAATTGTGATGATTGGGGTAAGAAGCATAACAGTGTACCGTATCTTGGTTTAATGGCATCCGAGGGCGGCAGACGTGCAAGAAGCCTGCGAATGAATGGGTGTAACTATTTTGGAGCATCCACAATCAGATCAGCACCGTTTGCCATTTTCCATCGGCAGGATATTTTACAACTTGCTTTGGAGATGGACGCACTCTGGAAAGAGGGTCTTAAAGAAAAATATCATGAAAAGTTACTAAAAGAAAACTGCTTGTCAAATAGTTTTAAGATGCCTGACAGCATCATTCCGGAAATCTATGGAACCATCGAGAAAAAACCAGATGGAACGTTGTACACGACCAAAGCACAGCGTACCGGATGCAGTATGTGTGGGTTTGGAATCCACATAGAGAAACGTCCTCACAGATTTGATCTGTTGCATGAGAGCAATCCGAAAGAGTGGGATTATCTGATGTTCCACATGTGCAAAGACAAAGACGGAAATGACTACGGATGGGCGAAGGTACTGGACTACATTGGAGTGGGATGGGACCCTACAACGGTCGGCGGAAATTGCAAAGGGCAGATGAGTTTAGAGAATTTTATAGATTAGTGGAAAGGAGCCGGGCGAAGTTGGAAAGAGAAGTCGGGCATTCCATGCTGAAAGACAAAAACGGTCCGGTATATCTGTATGAGTTGGATCCGAACAGGGGAGACATGAATACAGAGATTATGCCAGAATGTGGGATTATGTGTTACTTAAGTTTGAATTAATATTATCAGAAAGGAATAGGTTGTGCGCACATAAAATCTGGATTCCCTTTTGGTAAGAAGAAATGGATTATAACGAGTTTTTAGCAAATAAAAGATTCGTACTTGAAAGCAGTGGATTTAATATTGATAAGGCAGAATTAAATCCGATGTTATACGAATTTCAGAAAGATGTTGTTCGTTGGGCACTCAAGAAAGGCAAGGCGTGTATATTTGCCGATTGCGGACTCGGAAAAACACCCATGCAGTTATCGTGGGCATACCAGGTACATAAGCATACCGGCGGAAAAATACTGATTCTTGCACCATTGGCAGTAGCAGAGCAGACGCGGCGCGAAGCCGAGAAGTTTGGATATGATGCGAAAGTGGTAGAGGAACAGTCAGAATGCATTGACGGGATCAATATTACGAACTATGAGAAGCTGGATAGATTCGTAGCAAATGAATTTATCGGTGTTGTGTTGGACGAAAGCAGTATCTTGAAATCGTATTCTGGAAAAGTCAGAACTGCAATTATTCAGAATTTCCACGATGCACCGTATAAACTGGCGTGTACTGCGACACCGGCACCGAATGATTATATGGAACTTGGCAATCACAGCGAATTTTGTGGAGTAATGACCAGAGCAGAAATGCTATCTATGTTTTTTGTACATGATGGCGGTCAGACTTCAAAGTGGAGATTGAAAGGACATGCAGTAGATGTGTTCTGGCAGTGGCTTGCAACATTTAGTGTATTCATCGACAATCCGGCAAATATCGGATATAAGGTGGCTGGATATGATTTGCCGCAGCTTAATATACAAGAGATCATCGTTGACGGAAATGAACCAATAAAAGAAACGCTGACACTTACGGAGCGGCGGCAGGCAAGAAAAGATAGCCTTACACTTAGGTGTGAAAAGGCTGCAGAAATTGCAAATAACTCAGATGAACAATGGCTTATATGGTGTGATCTGAATGATGAAAGTGCAAAATTGCATGAAGTAATCAATGATTCGGTTGAGGTCAAAGGCTCTGATAAACCAGAGCATAAAAGCAATTCAATGATAGGATTTTCAGAAGGTAAAATTAAATGTCTTGTCACGAAACCATCTATTGCAGGTTTCGGTATGAATTGGCAGAATTGCCACAATATGATCTTTACAGGATTATCAGACAGCTATGAGCAGTTTTATCAGGCTGTGCGCCGCTGTTACCGGTTTGGGCAGAAAAAACCTGTGAATGTGTATATTATCATTTCTGCCAAGGAAGGATGCGTAAAAGAGAACATTGAGAGAAAACAGGCTGATTTACTCAAAATGCAGCGCGAAATGACAGAGCTTACAAAGGAAATCACAAAGAAGGAGTTGAAAAGTACCTGCCGGATCAGTACACCATATGATCCGGAAATCAAAATGCAATTACCAGAATGGGAGGAATTTACAAAATGAATGTCTTGGAACAGGTTATTGAAAATAAGTATGCAATCTACAATGGGGATTCGTGCGAAATCGTAAGGGCGATACCCGACAACAGTATCCATTACACAATCTTTTCTCCGCCATTTGCTAGCCTGTACACCTACTCGAACAGTGATAGGGATATGGGAAACAGTAAAGGAGATGATGAATTTTATGATCATTTTATCTTTCTTGCAAAAGAGCTGTACCGTGTGACCATGCCGGGGAGATTATTAAGTTTTCATTGCATGGATCTGCCACTTATGAAAGAGCGTGATGGAGTGATCGGTTTGAAAGATTTCCCGGCAATTATTAGAAAAATTTTTGAAGATTGCGGATTTATTTATCATAGTAAAGTCACAATTTGGAAAAATCCGGTCACTGAAATGCAGAGAACAAAAGCGTTAGGTTTGTTGCATAAACAGATAAGAAAAGACAGCACAATGAATCGACAGGGTATACCTGATTATATCATTACACTTCGAAAGCCGGGAGAAAACCCAGAACGAGTATCACATACACATGAATCATTTCCGGTTAACGTGTGGCAGAATTATGCAAGCCCTGTTTGGATGGATATTAGACAGAGTGACACTTTACAAAAAAAATCAGCAAGAGATTATAAAGACGAACGTCATATTTGCCCTTTGCAGCTTGAAGTAATTCAGAGATGTATCGAGTTATGGACGAATCCCAATGACATTGTATTAGATCCATTTGCAGGGATTGGATCTGTGCCATACACGGCTGTAAAAATGGGGCGCAGGGGAATTGGTGTTGAATTAAAAGAAAGTTATTATAACCAGGCTGTAAATAACCTTGAAATAGCAGTGAAGGGAGATGTTATGGAATGTCCAGTTGGTCAAATGAGTATCGAAGATTTTTTAACGGCGAACCCTGCATAAGACAAATGAATTTTGAGGACTTCCCGGAGGTGATGCCATGATCAACGGAGAATTGATAGTAGACAATTTCGCCGGTGGCGGCGGAGCTTCGACCGGGATAGAGCTTGCAACCGGAATCAGCGTTGATATAGCAATCAACCATGATCCAGAGGCGATAAAAATGCACAAGACGAATCATCCGAGCACGAAGCACTACTGTGAAAGTGTGTGGGATGTCGACCCTGTGGAGGTATGTAAAGGACATCCGGTAGCACTTGCGTGGTTCTCGCCGGACTGCAAGCATTTTTCCAAAGCGAAAGGCGGAAAACCAAAAGATAAGAACATCAGAGGTCTTGCGTGGGTAGCCTGCCGGTGGGCGGGACTGGTAAGACCGAGAGTAATCATGTTGGAAAATGTGGAAGAATTTAAGACATGGGGACCACTTAACAGAGGCCATCATCCGATTAAGGCAAAGCAGGGAAAGACCTTTGAAAAATTTGTGCAACAGCTCACCGATTTAGGGTATGAAGTGCAGTTCCGGGAACTGGTAGCAGCCGATTACGGTGCTCCAACGATGAGAAAGAGGTTCTTCATGATTGCACGATGTGACGGAAAGCCAATAGTCTGGGCGAAGCCGACACACGGACCGGTAGACAGCGAGAAAGTGAAAGCCGGATTATTAAAGCCTTACATTGGAGCATACACGCAGATTGATTTCAGCAGACCATGTCCGAGCATTTTTGACACATCAGAGGAGATCAAAGAAAAGTATGGTATCCGTGCCGTGCGACCGCTTGCCCCGAAGACGATGGAAAGAATTGCGAAAGGACTTAAGAAATTCGTTATCGATAATGAAGAGCCGTTTATCGTACAGGTTAACCACAGTGGAGCAAAGTCAGATTACTGCAAGAGTTTGAGCAAGCCGCTGGGGACAATTACCGGAAAACACGGTTTCGGAATCGTAGAGCCGATGCTCGCACCGGTTATCGATAAAGCCTATGGCGGAAATTATCAGGGCAGCGGCAGTAAGGCGGCATTGGTTCCGTATATGGGAACTAACACAACGAATCATCCGGGTGGAAGTTGTAAAGATCCAATACATACAATCACAACTGGCAACCAACAGTGTCTTATCAGTCCTACACTGATCCAGTACCATTCTGAAACATCTGAGAATGAAGTCCGGGGGCAGACAATAAAAGATCCGATCATGACCGTGGACGGCTCCAACAGGTACGGACTGGTCACATCATTTTTAAGCAAGTTTTATAAATCGGGTATTGGACAGGACGAAAGGGAACCGCTACATACGATCACGACATCAGCCGGACACTTTGGCGAGGTTAGAGCGTTTCTGATTAAATATTATGGAGATGCTACAGGGCAGGATATAGAGAAACCACTTGATACGGTCACGACCAAGGACAGATTTGGCTTGGTCACTATTGAGGGCGTGGATTATCAGATCGTAGATATCGGCTTAAGGATGTTGGAACCAAAGGAACTGTATGGATGCCAAGGTTTCCCGGATGACTACATAATAGACCATGATTATACGGGAAAGGCATACCCGAGGACAGAGCAGGTCAGAAGATGCGGAAATGCGGTGTGTCCGCCGATAGCGGCAGCATTGGTCAAGGCGAATCTGCCGGAATTGTGCAGGTGTAAGAGAACTGGAAACATAAAAATAGAGGCAGAACAGACCGGACAGCTCCGGTTTGCGTAGGAGGTAATGCCATGAAAGAATCGTGGAGAGATATACCTGGTTACGACGGAAAGTATCAAGTTGACATGAATGGAGTTGTACGCAGAATTTATAAATCAGGGAAAACAAGGCAGATGACACCGTATCATAAGAAAATGAGTGGAAGTCAACGGCTGGTTGTGAAGCTTACAAAAGACGGAAAACCAAAAGAAGAGATTTTGATGCAGCTTGTAGCAAGAGCATTTCTCGGATTGCCACCACCCGGATATGTGCCGCACCACAAAAATGGGTGCCAATCAGACAACTATATTCAAAATATTGAGTACATAAGTAGAAGAGAGCTTGGAAAGAAAACCGGAAAGAACTCTAGGAGGCAACCGGTAGTGAAAATAGATGAAACCGGTGAGATCGTAGAGGTATATTCATCAGCAAGGGAGGCTGCTAAACAAAATTTTATGAGTTATCAGACTGTGATCGACAGGTGTAATGGGAAGTGCAAAAGTGCATTTGCTCCGGATGGATACGCATACGCTTGGGAAGATAAAGAGATCAGCATGAGAAATGCGATTAGAAAAATTGAATTGGCGAATGGATATATGCCAAAAGTAGTATCTACGGAATTTGATTTTTAGAAAGGAATGAACAGATATGGCTTGTAAAGCAGAATGTCAGGAAAAAGAAAATAGATATTGTTGTCTTGAATGCCCGGATAATGATACATGCAAAATGCAGTGTGATCACAAAGATGCTGTTGAATATGCAAAAGAATGTACAGAATATTATAAAGAAACGGGCAGAATTTATGATGTGGGGGTATAGATATGATCGTAAGATTCGTAGCAGGCGAAGAAACAGAAGAATTTGAATATCAAAATGATACACCAGACGAAGATATTGATTACGACTATCAGCGATGGACCGCCAATCTCGGAAATGGATGGAGCAAAGAGGAGTAAAAGATAGAGCAGGAGCAGACCGGACAGCTCCGGTTCGCGTAAACAGTTTTAAATTTTAGAACCAGATAACAAAACCAAGCGATCATATAGCGCCTCCCGCTTTTAGTATAGGCATATGGTGTGAAATGATTCGCTTGTAATAATTAAAATTTAATGGAGGAAAAAGTAATGAAAGAGGAATTATTAAAAATAGCACAGGAAAGTTTATCTTCGGATGAAGTAAGCGAAATTGTCAAAGAAAAATTCATGAATGCAGTGGGAGATGCAATCGAAAATGCTTTTCGCTGGGGAAACGTAAAGAAAACCATTGAGGAAAAGGTAGAAGAAGTCATGATTCCATATATTGAGAGATATGATTTCTCAGAGTATCTTCCTAAACTGGATTCTGTTTTAACAGAGATTGTTAATTCAGACGTCTGTATGGGTAATCGAAAGATTTTGGAGAATTTTAAGGATCTTATGATAAAACCGACACAGAAAGAAATTAAGCTCACGGATTTATTCAAAGCATGGATTAAGCAATGTGAAAAGGATATCGACACAGACGGCTTAGATATTAATTACGATGATGGTGTTTCTTATGAATTCGTGTGTGCCGGGATGCGGTTTGAACTGGAAGATAAGCCATCATGGAGCTACACACAGAGAGCAGTTATCATATTTGAAAATGAACATGATGAAAAATTGAACATTGAAATCCCTGTGTCAAAGTGGATATGGGATAACGGCAAAGAAGAACCGTATATGCTTTCTGTCTATAAGAATTTAACAATTTCATCACTTAGAAACTTGAGTGAATTTGAGGTTTTGCTTTTGAGATTATCCAGAGCCGGAACAGCCATCATTATTGATAAGGAATATGATGATGATTATATTCAGCCGGTAAAACAGCCAGAAGCATCATTCAGCTAGGAGGTGGGTTAATGGAAAATAGACATTTATGTCGCGGCAAGCGGAAAGATAACGGCGAATGGGCAGTTGGATTTTATTTTTGCATGACACATCCAAACGGTAGACATACGCATCATTTTATCATTCCACTGGGAACCGATTTGAGTCTTGGAACGCCTATTGAAAAAATACAGGTCGAGGTGGATTCGGACACCATTTGCTGGTGTACTGGACTTAAGGACAAGAATGGAAAGTTGATTTGGGAGAATGATATTATTGAATGCAAAGACGGAAAACACAATTTTCAAACGCAAATCGAATGGGATGCTTATTGTGCTGGATTTATATTTCAAGATACAGAAACATCTGCGGTTGGGCTTGATGCAATAACAGAAAACGGATTGTATTCGGAAAGTAAGGTTGTCGGTAATATTTTTGACAACCCGGAACTGTTGGAGGTGTGAAATGACGGAGAATGAATCAATTAAAGAACTTGAGGCTTCTATTGATTTAGCCAAAATGTGTACACAGAATTACGAGAGAAAAAGAGAAATCCAAGGTTACGAGATGGCAATCAATGCACTGGAAGAGATTCAGCAGTACCGCGCAATCGGCACACCGGAAGAATTGCAGACTATGAAAGAACATGGCGGATTCACAGGTGTAGAATTAGCAAATATTGCTGCAATGCAAATGAAGCTAAAAGAGTATCGAGCAATCGGTACACCGGAAGAATGCCAGGCGGCGATGGAAAAGCAGACGGCAAAGAAAGTTATCTCATTTGAATATCATAACGGAACCATCAATTACGGCTGTCCTGTATGCAAGTGGAAAATCATATCAAAGATAAACGGCGAGTGGTGTTGCGGCACATTTAACGAATATTGTGATAGATGTGGTCAGAAGCTGGATTGGAGTGATGAAGATGAGAAAATATGACATATGTGGAAACTGCCCTGCGTCGTGGTGCGGAAGGAATGACGACTGGGAGTACGAGGAAGGCTGCTACTTTTACTGTGAAAAGTATGAGTTGATGTGTTTTCTGCCGCACTGGATCAAGAGACTGATATTGAGATGGTTGAGGAGGAAAGAGCGTGAGTAAGGAAATTAGAGAACTTAAGCCATGTCTGGCTTGTGGCGGTATTATGCGGCCAATCATGAAATATCATCCTTCATACAGGCAAAGTGATTTAAAGCTACTTAGGGAAGACAGCATGATTTTTTCAAGGATGACAAAATCTAGTAGTGTGGAATATGCGGCGAGATGTTATTTCTGTGGATATGAAAGGACAGATGAAAAAACGAAAGAGATTGTCGCTAAAATGTGGGAAAGGAGGCTAAACGATGAGACTGATTGATGTGGATGCGTTTAAAAGACAGATTGCTGGAATGACTATCGCCAATAGTTATTCTGTAAATAAGGCTAATGCATTGTGTGAGCTGATTGATGCACAGCCGATCGCTTTTGACTTGGACAAAGTTGTGGAGCAGCTAAAAGACGAACAGGAACTGTCATATGCGGATTTTGAAATTTACGCAGAGGAACATGGATTATCAGAAGATGATGACTGGCATTACAGGGGTCTTGGAAGAGCAGTCGAAATCGTGAAAAGAGGTGGAGTAGATGGGAAGATTAATTGATGCGGATCATGTAAAAGATTTTTTCTTTTCGGAAACAAGTGGGACAGAAGATGTTATTCGAGATTTAATGAATACTCATGGACTGGATTATGCAAATGATATAAACGAAGAAGTAATTATGGCATTTGCAAAAGATTTACTGAAAGCCGTGCAGAACGTAATTGATACAGAGCCTACCGCATATGACCCGGACAAGGTTGTGGAGCAGTTGGAAAAGAAGATACAGACGCATGCGCGTTGTATTGAATATGAAAAGAAAAACGGAACGATAACAGAAGAATTTCAGCAAAGAAAAGCTGTTGAAGTGCTGAAAAAAGCAGTCGAGATTGTGAAAGGTGGTGGAGTAGATGCGTAAGCCAATCCCTAAGTCGGTAAGAAAACAAGTATATGCAAAATACAACGGTCATTGCGCTTACTGTGGCTGTGAAATACCAGAAAAAGGCTTTAACGTAGACCATTTACATTGTCTTAAATATTATGAGTACACCGAAGAATTTACCGGAATTGACGTACACGACATAAGCAATCTGATGCCGTCCTGTGGTTCGTGCAATCGTTATAAGTCAACAATGGATTTAGAGACATTCAGAAAGCAGCTACAGAAGATACCGGACAGATTAAAAAGGGATGTGTGTACATACAATATAGCCTTGCGGTATGGCATGGTGCAGGAAAACAGAGAACCGATTAAGTTCTATTTTGAGAAAGTAGGTGAATCGGATGCCAATTAAACCAGAAAATCGGAAAAGATATCCGGCAAACTGGAAAGACATACGAAAAGATATCCTTAAACGGGCAGACAATAAATGCGAATTTTGTGGAATCGAAAATTATGCTATCCGCGAAAATGGCTCAAAAGTTGTCCTGACAATAGCGCATTTAGACCATACACCGGAAAATTGCGATTACAGTAATCTTAGAGCGTTATGCCAGAGATGCCATAACAGATATGATGCAAAGCACAGGGCGGAAACGAGAAGAAAGGCAGGTGTGATAGGTGGCAATTAAGCCTATATTATTTAACACCGAAATGGTTCGGGCGAAAGAGGGTAGTAAATATTGAAATATCCTAAAGATATAGCGGGTATGAAATTTGGACGATTAACCGCGATATAAAAGGTTGGAACAAAAGGCAATGGAAAAGGTTCAAAATCAATATGGCTTTGCAGATGTGATTGTGGAAACGAAAAAGAAATATTGAGGAATTCATTGGTAAGCGGAACAACTAAAAGTTGCGGCTGCCTTGAAAAAGAAGTTAAAGCAACAATGCATTTAAAACATGGAATGGCAAAATCAAGACTTTGGAACATTTGGACTGGCATGAGAGACAGGTGTTCCAGATTGAATAACAAGGACTATCAGAGATATGGCGGAAGAGGAATCCGTGTTTGCCCAGAATGGGATAGTGATTTCCGAAATTTTTATGATTGGTCGATGGGTAATGGTTATAGTGACGAGTTGACCATAGACAGAATCGACAATGATGGAAATTATGAACCGTCTAATTGCAGATGGGTAACGAGAAAAGAGCAAACAAGAAATAGGAGTATCACGAAAACAATTCCACTTGCCAGGATAGCTGAAATTGACGGAATTACTTATCAGGAGGCATATAAAAAGTATGTGTTATGCAAGTAATGCTATCGAATATGAGCGGTGCGAGAAGCCGGAAGGGGTGTGATGGTATGGCTAAAGCAGTATTGGTAATGGATATGCCGGAAAATTGTTTTAAATGCAAACTACAGAATTGGGCAAATTGCAAAATTACAAATAAATGCCATGTAGGAGGATGCAGACCAGATTGGTGTCCGCTCCGGGAACTGCCGGAGAAGAAAGAACGCAGAATCGGAGAACATGGAGAAAGAATGTTCAGAGCAGGATTTAATGCCTGCTTGAATGAGATAATGAGACGTCAGATTCTGTCGATTGACAGATAATATTGAAAATTGAATATCGGCGGTTGGAGTGGTATAATTTCCCTATCACAAAAGATTGGGGGATTTGCATATGAAATGTTTACGTTGCAATACTGAAATGAATCATTACAAACTGAATAAAGACTGGCAGATTTACGGGAGAGAGTACAATCCCGGAAACGGATATGCGATCAGACAGAATCCACATAATCCACAAAGCATATACGAGTGCCCCGAATGTGGTTATATGGAATTGAGCTCAAAGTATTGTGAAAACGAAGATATTTAAGCACCTACCAACCGTCAATATTTGATGGTTGGTATTTTTTTACATGAGACAACTATATTGGAAGAGAAAGGGCGGAGCCGTCTATGTCGGACGTGAGAATGTCTGATGCAGAATTGTTGAAATATGCTGTCGAAAATGGTATGATTGATGCAGCACTTGTGCAAGAAAAAATTGAGATGCAGAAGAGAGAGGAACTTTTAAACAAGCATCCTTATAAAATTTACCAGGGGAAGGATGGAAAATGGTATACTTATCTACCCGATAAAAAGAATGGTAGAATTTTAAAAAAGAGAACTAACAAAAAAGACATAGAAGATGTTGTTATTTCTTTCTGGAAACAGGAAGAGGAAAATCCAACAGTAGATATGATTTTTTATGAATGGATTGATTCAAAGCTCACAAGAGAGGAAATATCAAAGTCAACAAAAGACAGATATGAGAGACAATATGAGCAATGTTTTTTAAAGTTTGGAAAAAACGAAATAAAGTCCTTGTCGGAATATGATGTTGAGAATTTTATTCTTAACGCAATTCATGATTTTAATTTAACCGCAAAAGGATTTAGCAATTTGCGAACATTAATTTTTGGAATATTTAGGCTTGCAAAGAAAAAGAAGCTGGTTGATTTCAGTATTACAGAATTGGTTAGTGATATTGAAATTTCGAGAAAATCATTTAGGAGAGAGCAAAAAACTGACGAGGAACAAGTGTTTATGACGAACGAACTTCCTAGAGTAATGGACTATTTAGAGAAAAATCAAGACATAGTTAATCTCGGTATTCTTCTCTTGTTTAAGACAGGACTACGAATAGGCGAATTATCTGGACTAAAAAAATGTGATATAGATGGAAATGTTATTCATGTATGTCGCACAGAAATATGTTATGAGGATGATTCAAAATCAAGAGTATTTGAGGTAAGGGATTTTCCAAAGACAGAAGCTGGAATAAGAGATGTATTTGTTCCAGAAAATTGTTCATGGATACTACAGAAAATTCGTGTAATGAATCCTTTTGGTGAGTATGTCTTTGAGAACAATGGAAATAGAATAAGAACCTATGTATTCAGGAATCGTCTTAATACGGTATGTAAGCATACTGGAGTAGTGAGAAAATCTCCGCATAAAATACGAAAAACGTACGGAAGTATTCTTATTGATAGCGGGGTAAATGAATCACTCATTATAGAACAAATGGGGCATACCAATATAAAAACGACGAAAGAATACTATTATAAAAACAGGAAAACGAATATTCAAAAGGCAGAGGTAATTAACAGCGTTATAGGGTTATAAAATAAAGGGTATTCAAAAAGTATTCAAAGGTATTCAAGCTAAAAATGCTGAAAACATTGAATTTACTACATCATTAGCATTTGGTAGCGGGGTTCGATTCCCCTACGAACTGTTTATTCATTAATGAATAGCCCAACCCTTGAAGATGCGCAAAGCCATGAATTAATCGGTTTTGAGCATTTTTTATTGGAAACACTTGCATTTCTATGTGGCAAGTGTTATCATATATACGATATGTAGAGTTAACTAGGTTGAGAGCGGACAGTTGTCCGCTCTTGATTTTATGTTAGGGTCATGTCCGAAAGAACAGCAATGACAGCCAGAATGGAAATGAAAGAAGGTGGGAATATGTCAAAAAGACAGATGTATGAGACACAGACGGAACACTGGATTACCCCGATTCTCGAAAGGAACAATTTTGAACTCGTAGACGTGGAGTATGTCAAAGAGGGAAGTGCATGGTATTTAAGAGCCTATATTGATAAAGAAGGCGGCATTACGGTGGATGACTGCGAAATTGTAGCAAGAGAGATGAATGAGATTTTAGACAGGGAAGATTATATTGAAGATTCCTATGTGTTTGAAGTGAGTTCACCGGGACTTGGCAGACCGCTCAAAAAGGAAAAAGATTATATTCGCAGTATGGGAAAAGAATTAGAGATCCGTACCTATCGTTCCATGAACGGCAGCAAAGAATTTTACGGAGTTTTAACCGGTTATGACGATGATACCGTAACAATTCAGACAGAAGAAGACGAAAAATTGACTTTTGTAAAAACGGATATCGCATTGATCCGTTTAGCATTTGATTTTTAGCGTACAATAACAAATTAAATGGGAGGAATATCATAATGAACAATGAATTGTTAGAAGCGTTAAATGTATTAGAAGAGGAAAAAAATATCAGTAAGGATACCTTACTTGAGGCAATAGAGAACTCTTTAGTTACCGCTTGTAAGAATCATTTTGGAAAATCAGATAACATTAAAGTAAACATTGATCCGGAGACCTGCGAGTTTCATGTGTATCAGGAAAAAACCGTAGTCGAAGAGGTCGAAGATCCCTGTCTTGAGATCAGCCTTGCAAATGCAAAAATGATCGACTCAAGATATGATCTTGGAGATACCGTAAACATCGAAGTAAGATCCAAAGAATTCGGACGTATTGCGACACAGAATGCGAAGAACGTCATCTTACAGAAGATCCGTGAGGAAGAGAGAAAAGTGCTGTTTGACGAATATTACAGCAAAGAGCGCGATGTAGTAACCGGTGTTGTTCAGCGTTACATCGGTAAGAATGTAAGCATCAATCTTGGAAAAGTAGATGCAATCTTAACAGAGGGCGAACAGATCAAAGGGGAAGTGTTCAAACCTACCGAGCGTATCAAACTCTATATTTTAGAAGTAAAATCCACTTCAAAAGGACCAAAGATCTTAGTGTCTAGAACACATCCGGAGTTGGTAAAGCGTCTGTTTGAATCAGAGGTAACCGAAGTAAGAGATGGTATCGTTGAGATCAAGAGTATTGCAAGAGAAGCAGGAAGCAGAACAAAGATTGCCGTATATTCCAATGACCCGGATGTCGATCCGGTCGGTGCATGTGTCGGAATGAACGGTGCGCGTGTCAATGCGATCGTGAATGAGCTGCGCGGCGAGAAAATCGATATTATCAACTGGTGTGAGAATTCCGCAATCTTAATCCAGAATGCATTAAGCCCGGCAAAAGTCATCTCTGTTATTGCAGATGATGAAGAAAAGACAGCAAAGGTTGTTGTACCGGATTATCAGTTATCCTTGGCAATCGGAAAAGAAGGACAGAATGCAAGACTTGCTGCAAGACTGACCGGATTCAAGATCGATATAAAGAGTGAGACACAGGCAAGAGAAGCCGGTGACTTCATCGATTACGAGAATGATTATGAGGATGAATATTACGAAGATGGGGAAGAGTACTATGATGAGAACGGCGAGTACATTGAACCTGATACAGAGGAAGAATTAGATAACTATCAGGAAATAGATGAGGATGAAGTGAACGACTATGACGAGTAAAAAAGTCCCGATGCGTCAATGTGTAGGATGCGGTGAAATGAAAAATAAGCGGGAAATGATTCGCGTCATTAAGACATCCGAGAATGAGATCATCCTAGATGCGACAGGAAAGAAGAATGGAAGAGGCGCATATCTTTGTGCAGACAGTGAATGTCTGAAAAAAGCAGAGAAGTCCAAAGGACTGGAGCGCTCATTAAAGACTGCGATTCCCAAAGAAATCTATGAACAGCTCGAAGAGGAGATGGAAGCGATTGAAAAATGATAAAGTCTTGCAGATGCTTGGGTTAGCTGCGAGAGGACGGAAGATAGAGAGTGGGGAATTTTCAACGGAAAAAGCGGTCAAGGCAGGAAAAGCCGGCTTAGTCATCGTGGCAAAGGATGCTTCCGATAATACGAAAAAATTGTTCCGCAACATGTGTGCATTTTACGAAGTGCCATATTATGAATATGCGGTAAAAGAGGATTTAGGAAGATGTATCGGAAAACAGTATCGGGCTTCCATTGTAGTTACCGATAGCGGATTTGCAAAAGCGTTAGAGAGTAAGATACTAAGCGGTGAGAAAATTGAATAATGGAGGAAATGGAATGGCAAAAGTCAAAGTGCATGAACTTGCAAAGGAATTAAATATACAGTCTAAGGAAATATTACAGTACTTATCAGAGCAGAATATAGAGGTGAAGAGTCACATGAGTTCTATTGAGGACGATGTGATCCGGGTTGTTAAGAAAAAGTTTGCAAAGAGCGAACCGGTAAAAGAGGAAAAAGCTGCACCAAAGGCAGCAGAAAAGGAAGAAGACGCACATCAGGAGCGTCCGAAGAAAAAATCCAGTATTACGGCAGTATACAATCCACAGAACAGTAAACAGCCGAATAACCGCAGAAATAACGGACAGCATAACAATCAGAACGGAAACAGAGGTGCAAGACCACAGGGTGGAGCCAGACCGGCAAGACCGCAGGGAGACCGTCCGATGCGTCCACAGGGGGAACGCCCGCAGGGAGAAAGACCGGTACGTCCACAGGGAGATCGTCCGATCCGCGCACAGCAGGCAGACAGACAGGGTGAGAGGAGACCTAGAAATGAGGAAAATAATCGCCAGAATCAGAACGGCCGTACGAATCATAAACCGAATGCCAATTATAACCAAAACAATAGAGGTAACAACAGAGTCGGTCAGAATCGCCAGAAAGAATCTCGTCCGAGATTAGATCAGGAGATCAACAAATTCAACAAGAATGCGACACCGGTAGAAGAAAATAACGGAAAAGACCGCAGAGATACCCGTAGAAACGATAAGAAGAATAAGGGTCAGAATAAAGATAACTTCGGCAACAAGAAGCAGGAGCGTTATATTAATTTAGAGAAGAATGGCGGTAAGAAGAAAAAACAGCCACAGCAGCCACAGGAGAAAAAAGAAGAGACTATCCGTACCATCACACTGCCGGATTCACTGACAATCCGTGAATTAGCAGATAAGATGAAGGTTCAGCCGTCAGAAATTGTAAAGAAACTGTTCTTAAAAGGAACGATGGTAACCGTAAACCAGGATGTGGATTACGATACTGCAGAAGAGATCGCTTTAGAGTTCAACTGTTTAGCAGAACATGAAGTAAAAGTCGATGTGATCGAAGAACTCTTAAAAGAGGAAGAAGAAGACGAAAGCACCATGGTAAAACGTCCACCGGTAGTCTGCGTTATGGGTCACGTTGACCACGGTAAGACTTCCCTGTTAGATGCGATCCGTGATACCCATGTGACAGACCGTGAGGCAGGCGGTATTACCCAGCATATCGGTGCTTATATGGTAGAGATCAACGGAGAAAAGATCACTTTCTTAGATACACCGGGACATGAGGCGTTTACGGCAATGCGTATGCGTGGAGCAAATTCCACAGATATTGCGATCTTAGTTGTCGCAGCAGACGATGGAGTCATGCCACAGACGGTAGAGGCGATCAACCATGCAAAGGCAGCAGGCATCGAGATCATTGTTGCGGTTAATAAGATCGATAAACCGAATGCCAATATTGAAAAAGTAAAACAGGAGCTTGCAGAATATGAACTGATCCCGGAAGACTGGGGTGGAAGCACCATCTTCGTTCCGGTATCTGCACATACACGGGAAGGTATTGACCAGCTCTTAGAGATGATCCTGTTAACAGCAGAAATCTGTGAGTTAAAGGCAAATCCAAAACGTCAGGCGCGTGGTATCGTCATCGAGGCAAGACTGGATAAAGGCCGTGGTGCGGTAGCAACTGTCTTAGTACAGAAGGGAACCTTAAAAGTCGGTCAGCCGATAGCCTGCGGAAGCAGTTACGGACGTGTCCGTGCCATGATCGATGACAAGGGACGCAATGTAAAAGAGGCAGGACCATCCACACCGGTAGAGATTTTAGGTTTATCCAGCGTACCGGGAGCAGGAGAGGTATTTGTATCCACTGAGACAGAAAAAGAGGCAAGAAGTTTTGCAGAAACCTTTATTTCAGAAGGCAAGAACCGCCTGATCGAAGAGACAAAGTCCAAGATGTCCTTAGACGATCTGTTCTCCCAGATCCAGTCCGGAAATGTCAAAGAGTTAGATATCATCGTTAAAGCAGATGTTCAGGGTTCTGTAGAAGCAGTAAAACAGAGTCTTGTAAAACTCTCCAACGAAGAGGTTGTAGTCAAAGTCATCCATGGCGGTGTTGGTGCGATCAACGAATCCGACGTTACCTTAGCATCCGCATCCAATGCTATCATTATCGGATTTAACGTACGTCCGGATACCACTGCAAAAGCGATTGCAGACCGTGAAGGTGTAGATGTGCGTCTGTACAAGATCATCTACAATGCCATCGAGGATGTAGAAGCTGCCATGAAGGGAATGTTAGACCCGATCTTTGAAGAAAAAGTCATCGGTCATGCAGAAGTACGTCAGATCTTCAAAGCATCCGGCGTTGGAAATATTGCAGGTTCCTATGTCTTAGACGGTTCTTTCCAGCGTGGCTGTATGGTTCGTATTTCCAGAGAAGGAAAGCAGATCTTTGAAGGAAATCTTGCATCCTTAAAACGTTTTAAAGATGATGTAAAAGAAGTAAAAGCAGGCTATGAATGTGGTCTGGTATTTGAAGACTTCAATGATATCCAGGAATTAGATCAGATTGAAGCATATATTATGGTAGAAGTGCCGAGATAGAACGAAGGGAATAGAGGCAGAATGCGAAAAAACAGTATTAAGAATACAAGGATTAATGAGGAAGTTCTAAGAGAACTTTCCAATATCATCCGTGGGGAGATCAAAGACCCGCGGATCAATCCGATGACCAGTGTGGTTGCAGTAGAAGTAGCACCGGACTTAAAGACCTGTAAAGCATATATTTCTGTTTTAGGGGATGAACAGTCCCAGAAAGATACGATCGCAGGCTTAAAGAGTGCGGAAGGCTATATCCGAAGAACACTGGCAAAGAATATCAATTTGCGTAACACACCACAGGTACAGTTTATTTTAGACCAGTCCATTGAATATGGTGTCAATATGTCAAAACTGATCGATGATGTCACAAAAGACATACAGGAGTAGAGCTACAACAAGACCGGGGGACAAAAAAATGAAGGACTTGGATTCACAGTTACAGGGAGTACAGACAGCAGCGATCGCAGGACACGTCCGTCCGGACGGTGACTGCGTAGGTTCCTGTCTTGCAACCTATAATTACATCAAAGACAACTATCCGCAGATTCAGGTGGATTTATATTTAGAACCGATTCCAAATATTTTTAAATTCTTAAAACGCTCCGAAGAAATTATCCATGAATGTACAGAGCATGAGCCATATGACTTGTTTATCGCACAGGATTGTGGAGATACCGGACGTTTAGGAGAGGCTGCACAGTATTTTACGGCAGCAAAAAAGACAATCTGCATCGACCATCACATCAGCAACCAGAGTTTTGCAGATGAGAACTATATCTTTCCTCATGCAAGCTCTGCTTCGGAGCTGGTATTTGAGCTTTTAGACGAAAAAAAGATTTCAAGGGAGATTGCAGAGTGTATCTATGTGGGAATCATCCATGATACCGGAGTATTCCAATATTCCTCAACTTCTGCCAAAACGATGAATGTTGCCGGCAGACTGATGAATATGGGAATTGACTTTACGGAGATTGTAGATAAGACTTTTTATACAAAGACATATCAGCAGAACCGTATTATGGGTCAGGCACTGGTACAGTCCAGGTTGGAGCTTGGCGGTGCGGTCATTACTTCCGTAGTGACCAAAGAGCAGATGGAAGAATTTGAGGTATTGCCAAAGCATTTAGACGGGATCGTTAGTCAGCTTCGTGTGACCAAAGACGTAGAGGCAGCTGTTTTCCTGTATGAGACAGAGGACGGTTATAAAGTCAGCATGCGTTCTAACGGAGGCATGGATGTGGCGAGAGTTGCCATGGAGTATGGCGGCGGCGGTCATATCCGCGCAGCGGGAGTTTCTATGGAAGGAAATGCAGACGAGATCATAGAAAAAATCTTAGAAGAGATGAAAAAACAACTGCCTTCTGACGTTTCAGAGATATAAAGGGTGAGAAGATGCTAAACGGTATTTTAAATGTATACAAAGAAAAAGGCTATACTTCCCACGATGTAGTGGCAAAACTGCGTGGAATCGCAGGGCAGAAAAAGATCGGACATACCGGAACCTTAGACCCACAGGCAGAAGGGGTGCTGCCGGTATGTCTTGGAAAAGCCACAAAAGTCTGCGACCTTTTAACCGATAAGGACAAGGTTTATGAGGCAGTCCTGCTGCTTGGACAGACCACCGATACGCAGGATACCACCGGAACCGTGTTAGAGCAGTCGGCGATAACATGCAGCGAAGAAGAAGTAAAAAAAACCATTATGGGATTTGTCGGAGCATACGAACAGATCCCACCGATGTATTCTGCATTAAAGGTCAACGGAAAAAAACTCTGCGACCTTGCAAGAAACGGGATTGAGGTAGAGCGCAAACCCAGACCGGTTCAGATTTATGAGATTGAGATCGAGAACATAGAACTGCCGCGTGTGACCATGCGGGTGCATTGCTCGAAAGGAACATATATCCGCACCCTTTGCCATGATATCGGTCTGAAACTGGGCTGTGGTGGCTGTATGGAGTCGTTAAAACGGACAAGAGTGGCAGATTTTTCCATAGAACAGGCATTGACGTTAGGAGAGATTGAAAAAAAACGGGATGCAGGAGAATTAGAACAGATCCTTTATCCGACGGACTATGTATTTCGTGCATTAGAAGCGGTAACGGTACAAAAAAAATACGGCAAAATACTTTATAACGGCAACCGTATTGCAAAAGAATTTTTTGTAACATCGCCGACATCGGATGAAACGGAGTCGGTCCGCATCTATGATGAAGAGGGACGGTTTATCGGAATCTACCGTTATGATAAAAGACAGGAAAATTACAAGCCTGTGAAAATTTTTTTGGAACAGTAAGTGAGAGAGTAAAATGATTTATTTAAGAGGAACAACGGATTTTAATATAGAAGAATCTACGGTCATCACATTTGGAAAATTCGATGGGATACACAGAGGACACCGTCTGCTTTTAGATACCGTATTACAGAAAAAAACAGATGATCTGAAAGCCGTGGTATTTACCTTTGATATTCCTCCGAGAAAAAAGGTGGAAGACGACCGTGGAGATGTGCTGACGACCAATGAGGAAAAGATGCATATCTTTGAAAATATCGGGATCGACTATGTGGTGGAATGTCCTTTTACAGAGGAAATCCGCAATATGGATGCAGTGGATTTTATCCGTATGATGGTAGAAAAACTGCATGTAAAATATATGGTGGTCGGTACTGATTTTCACTTTGGACATAACCGGATGGGAGATTACCAGCTTCTTTTAGAGTATGCTGACAAATTCGGTTATGAGGTACAGGTGATCGAAAAGATCCAGAGTGACGGAAGGGATATCAGCAGCACCTATATCCGTGAATATATCAAAGAAGGCAATATCGAAAAGGCAAATGAACTGCTAGGTTATTCATTTTTTGTGCAAGGCATCGTAGAGCATGGAAATGAGATCGGAAGAACGATCGGATTCCCAACCGTAAATCTGGTGCCTGAGGCTGACAAACTGCTGCCGCCATTTGGAGTCTATATCACAAGGATTCTGATCGGAGGAGAGGAATACTGTGGAATCACCAATGTCGGATGTAAACCGACGATCGAGGGAGATAATCCGATCGGTGTCGAGACACATGTGCTGGATTTTTCTGACGATGTTTATGATATGGCGGTAGAAGTGGAATTTTTACACCGCATCCGTGCAGAGGTAAAATTTGCATCCATAGATGAATTAAAAGCGCAGTTACAGCAGGATATTAAGATCGCAAGGATCTATTTTGATTTATAAAAATGACAAATGTTACGCAAATATTACGCAAATGTGTTGACAGTGTAAAAAAATGTTGTTATAATTTAAAAACAACGTAACAGTAGAGTATTACATATTCTACTGTTTTTCTTTTATCAGGAGGTTTTTATGAATCAGAATATAAATCGGTTTTTTGCAATCGCAATGGCAGGAACCATTATTTTTACAGGAAGTAATCTGACAGGCTTAACAGCACAGGCTAAGGAAGCGAACAAGGTACAGACCGTTGCCGGTGCGGGAGCATTGTTTACAGAAGCAATTAAGGACAAGCCTACAGAACAGGAAGAGCAGGCGAGTGTATCAGAGAATACCGCAGAGGTGACACAGGAAGCACCTTCTACCATTTATGGATATACAAATTTAGGAATTGCAAATGTTGAGGAGACCTTGAATGTCAGAGAGACTCCTTCTGCAAACAGCAGCATGGTAGGTAAGATGCCAAAGAATGCCGCAGGCGAGATCTTAGAGACTTTAGATGGCTGGTATAAGATTCAGTCCGGTGATGTGACAGGTTATGTCAGTGCAGATTACCTGATCACGGGAGAAGAGGCAGCAGCCCGTGCAGAAGAAGTAAAGCAGACGATTGCAACCGTTAAGACACCAACTTTAAATGTCAGGGAAGAGCCAAATACAGAGTGCAGCATTTTAGCATTAATGCCACAGGGTGAGGAACTGAACGTTTTAGAAGATTTAAGCGGCTGGGTAAAAGTCGATTTAGATAACACCAACGGATTTATCAGCAAAGACTATGTAGATATTTCCGTACAGCTTCCAAAAGCAATGACCATGACAGAGGTTCGCTATGGCAACGGAGTATCCGATGTCAGAGTAGATCTGATCTCCTATGCAACACAGTTTGTTGGAAATCCGTATGTCTGGGGTGGTACAAGCCTGACAAACGGCGCTGACTGTTCCGGATTTACACTTTCTATTTTTGCAAAATACGGTGTATATCTGCCACATTCCTCTAAAGCACAGGCAAATTGTGGTACAAGGATCAGTGCATCAGAGGCAAAACCGGGAGATTTATTCTTCTACGGAAGCGGAAGCAGCATCAGCCATGTTGCAATTTACATTGGAAACGGACAGATCGTACATGCAAGTTCTAAGAAGACAGGAATCAAGATCTCCAATGCATTTTACCGTTCCCCGATCTGTGTAACCAGAGTATTGGGTGACTAGATTAGGAGTTTGAAATGAATTTTATAATAGTTTTTATAATTATTCATGGAAATACCATTCACAACGCGGTTGTGGATGGTATTTTTCTGTTTTGCAAAAATGTTTTTTATCTTTTGGTACAACAGAACGATCCGGCCTGTATAAGTCCGGTCTTTCCTTAAAATATCGTTAAATAAGTAACAATTGCAGCATGGAATATTTGCTTGTCATCGTGTCATAATCATAGTAAAATATAATTAAAGTACTGCTGTATGGAGGAAGACTATATGAGAATACAGGATTTTACGGATATGGATAAATTCCATGAAATTATGAAGAACTGGGCAAGAGCAACCGGACTGGCAACCGTTGCAGTAGACATGGATGGAAATTATATTTCTGACTGTTTTAATTTTACAGATTTTTGTGTTAAATATACAAGAGAGAGTGCAGAGGGTAAGAGACGCTGCGAGAAATGTGACCGTGAAGGAACCGGCGTGTACCACTGTCATGCGGGACTGATCGATTTCAGTATTGATCTTGTTGTAAAAGGTGAAAAAGTCGGAGCCGTTATCGGTGGACAGGTATTGCCAAAAGATCCGGACGAAGAGAAATTCCGCCAGGTTGCAAGAGAATTAAGTATTGATGAAGATGAATACATAGAGGCATTAAAGAAGGTCAATGTCCGTTCCGAAGAAGGAATCAATGCATCCGCATTTTTGTTAGGAGATGCGTTAAATAACTGTATGGATGCAGGATATAATGAGACCTATAACGGTCGTCTGATGCAGCGTATCAAAGATGGAATTGCAGAATGTAAGGGACTGATGGAGAATATTGAGGGAAATACGAATCAGTTGAATGCGATCCAGAGACAGCAGAAGATGTTAGCATTGAACGCAAGCATTGAGGCAGCAAGAGCAGGAGAAGCAGGAAGGGGGTTTGCAATTGTGGCAGGAGAGGTAGAAAAACTGGCAAGAGACTGTAATACCTTAAATGTATCTGTTTCCGAAAATGTAAAGAAAATGTCGGATGTCATTGAGGGATTGTCCCACACAAAACTGACAGATTAAATGTTGGCAGACCGTGCTAAAAAACAGACATTTTTTCTGAAAAACAGTTTACAATAAAGGATGACTATGATATACTTGCAAGGTATGAGTTCAGCCCATATTCGGTAGACGGACAACTCCGACCCTTTACTGAGTATCATACATGTCAGGGCGTTTATCAAATAAGGAGGATTATACAATGATCGCAAAGGAAAAGAAACAGGCTATTATTGCAGAGTACGGTAGAACACCAAATGATACAGGTTCACCGGAAGTTCAGGTTGCTATTTTAACAGCAAGAATTCAGGAGCTGACAGAGCACTTAAAAGCAAATCCAAAGGATCATCATTCCAGAAGAGGTCTTTTAAAGATGGTAGGTCAGAGACGTGGATTATTAGATTACCTGAAGAAAATCGATATTGAAAGATATCGTTCTTTAATTGAGCGTTTAGGTATCAGAAAATAGTATGGCCTAAGGATAGAGCGGAGTCTTTCCGCTCTATTTTAGCGTTTATTCCGTGAAAAATATGGAAGATAAGATTTTAGCGGATATTTTGTAACCGGCAGAAGAAGGAACCCGGGACCACTGAAAAGGGTATGAAAAGAGCATAAGAGTAAGAGGTATATCGTAGCTTTTTCAGTAGTTTCGGCATCTTCTGTCAGAGCAGGGAGTCAGGCTCCCGGAAAGAAAAGGAGAAAAGATATGTTCAAAAGTTTTACAATGGAACTTGCCGGAAGACCACTTACGGTAGAGGTAGGCAAAGTCGCAAAGCAGGCAAACGGAGCAGCATTTATGAAATATGGTGATACTACGGTATTATCTACTGCAACTGCATCCGATAAGCCAAGAGATGGCATTGACTTCTTCCCACTCAGCGTAGAGTTTGAAGAAAAATTATATTCCGTAGGAAAGATTCCTGGAGGATTTAATAAAAGAGAGGGAAAAGCATCTGAGAATGCAATCTTAACATCCCGTGTGATCGACAGACCGATGCGTCCGCTTTTCCCAAAGGATTACAGAAATGATGTTACCTTAAACAACATGGTTATGAGCGTAGATCCGGCCTGCAGACCGGAAATCGTAGCAATGCTTGGAGCAGCAATCGCAACCTGCATTTCCGATATCCCATTTGACGGTCCTTGTGCCATGACACAGGTTGGAATGATCGATGGAGAATTCATCATCAACCCATCCCAGGAGCAGTGGAAAAAAGGTGATTTAAATCTGACCGTAGCATCTACCAGAGAAAAAGTCATCATGATCGAAGCCGGTGCAAACGAAGTTCCGGAAGCAAAAATGATCGATGCGATTTATACCGCACATGAAGTAAACCAGACGATCATCAAATTCATTGATGAGATCGTAGCAGAAGTCGGCAAACCAAAACATGACTATACAAGCTGTGCAATCCCTGAGGAAATGTTTGCAGCGATCAAAGAGATCGTACCTCCTGCAGAAATGGAAGAGGCAGTCTTTACTGATGAGAAACAGGTAAGAGAGGAGAATATCCGTCAGATTACCGAAAAATTAGAAGAAGCATTTGCTGAGAAGGAAGAGTGGCTTGAAATCTTAGGAGAAGCCATTTATCAGTATCAGAAAAAGACCGTTCGAAAGATGATCTTAAAAGACCACAAACGTCCGGATGGTCGTGCCATTGACCAGATCCGTCCGCTTGCAGCAGAAGTAGACCTGATTCCAAGAGTACATGGTTCTGCAATGTTTACGCGTGGACAGACACAGATCTGCGATGTGGTAACCTTAGCACCATTATCAGAAGTACAGAAAATTGACGGACTGGATGAGAACGAAGTATCCAAACGTTACATGCATCACTACAACTTCCCATCCTACTCTGTAGGTGAGACAAAACCAAGCAGAGGACCGGGACGTCGTGAGATCGGACATGGAGCATTAGCAGAGAGAGCATTACTTCCGGTACTTCCTTCTGAAGAGGAGTTCCCATATGCGATCCGTGCCGTATCCGAGACATTTGAGTCCAATGGTTCTACCTCCATGGCATCTACCTGTGCATCCTGCATGTCCTTAATGGCAGCCGGAGTACCGATCAAGAAGATGGTAGCAGGAATTTCCTGTGGTTTAGTAACCGGAGAGACAGATGATGATTATTTAGTACTGACAGATATCCAGGGATTAGAGGATTTCTTTGGCGATATGGACTTCAAAGTAACCGGAACAACTGAGGGTATTACAGCAATCCAGATGGATATTAAGATTCATGGACTGACAAGACCGATCGTAGAAGAGGCAATCCGCAGAACCAGAGAGGCAAGACTCTTCATTATGGAAGTGATGAAAGGTGCGATCGCAGAGCCTAGAAAAGAAGTTGGCAAATATGCACCAAAGATCATCAGAATCCAGATCGATCCGGCAAAGATCGGTGATGTAGTAGGTCAGAGAGGAAAGACCATCAACGAGATCATCGAAAGAACCGGTGTGAAGATCGATATTACCGATGACGGTGCAGTATCCGTATGTGGTGTAGATGCTGATGCAATGCAGAAGGCAGTGGAGATGATCAAGATCATCACAACCGATTTTGAAGCAGGACAGATCTTTAAAGGAACTGTTATCAGCATCAAAGAGTTCGGAGCATTTGTTGAATTTGCTCCTGGTAAAGAGGGAATGGTCCACATTTCTAAAATTGCCAAGGAAAGAATCAACCATGTAGAAGATGTTCTGACCTTAGGAGATAAAGTAACCGTGGTATGCCTTGGAAAAGACAAGATGGGAAGAATCAGCTTCTCTATCAAAGATGTTCCGGCAGACGCAAAATAAAAAGAATGATATAGACCAAAAATAAGAGAGGGCTATCCAAAAGAGAAATCTTTGGGATAGTCCTTTTGTGCCACTTAGTTCTAAAAGCCGTTCACACTTTGCAATAAAACCTGCATAGGTTAATAGAAAAAGGAAAATCAAGTGGAGCGGATCAGAGAACTGTTAAATACATCATATGCCCATAAAAGAGGGTATACTGGTAAGGGAATTACAGTTGCGGTGATGGATACCGGGCTTTTTTTGCATAAAGATCTAAGAGGAAGGGTGAAAGGATTTTACGATGTCTTAGGAAATGAAACGGAATGTTATGACGACAACGGTCACGGTACGCATGTGGCGGGGATCATCGGTGCAGACGGTTGTGCGAGCAGGGGACAATATATGGGAATGGCACCGGGATGTGGCATTTTGCCGATTAAAGTATTAGACCGCAGAGGCGGCGGGAATACCAGACAGGTCAAAAAAGCGATCCGATGGATGTTAGAGCATAAGGATGAATATAACATAAGGATTTTAAATATTTCTGTTGGAATGTTAAAAAATGCCAGAGAAGAAGAGCAGGTAGAACTGATCAAATTAGTGGAAGAGGTCTGGGATGCCGGGATCGTAGTGGTGGCGGCAGCGGGAAATAACGGACCGGCAGGAAATTCGGTCACAATCCCCGGAATCTGTCGGACGATCATTACGGTAGGAAGCAGTGATGATGATAACCGTCAGACACAGGGGCAGGGACTTCGCAGAGGTTACAGCGGAAGAGGTCCGACCGACAGTTGTGTCATAAAACCTGAAATCTTAGCACCGGGAACCAAAATTACAAGCTGTGATGTGCATAATGACGGTTATACGACAAAAAGCGGAACTTCGATGGCAACACCGGTGGTTTCCGGTGCGATTGCACTACTGTTAAGCAAATATCCGCAGATGTCCCCAAAGGATGTAAAACTGCGGCTGTATCAGACTGCCAACAGAAGCTGCGACAGAAAGGAACAGCATGTGTGGGGATGTCTGGATTTAGTGCGGCTCATGCATTAGACATAGGAGCGTTTTTGTGATACGATAGGCAGACAGGAAAGCAAAAGAGTAGGTGAAGAGATGAAGAAACTGGGAAATATCCTTTTTAGCAGACTGGTATTGATCTTTTTAGCCATTGTCATCCAGTTTTTCTGGTTAGCAACGGTGCTTTATCAGTTCAGTCTGCAATTTACATTTATCAACTTGGGATTTCGTGCCGTTGCTTTGATACTGGCAATCATAATTTCCGATAAAGATGGAAATGCGGCGGGGCGGATGTCGTGGATCTTTCTGATCTTAGTGGCACCGATCTTTGGCGTAACTTTGTATTTTGTCTTTGGAAGAGCAAAATTAACAAAACATACCGAGGAACGTTTAGAACGTGTCAATGAAGAACTGAGCCCATTTTTAGCAGGAGACGAACAGGTAGAAGAAAAGATACGAAACGAGAACAAACGTATTTATAACCAGACGAAATATATTAAGGACTGGGCCGGCTATCCGGTCTGCGAATATACAAAGACCGAATATTATCCATCCGGAGAGGAACTGTTCCTGAAGATGTTAGAAGCAGTTAAGGAAGCGGAAAACTTTATTTTTTTAGAGTACTTCATCTTTGAAGACGGGATCATGTTAGAGCAGTTGTTAGCTGCCTTAGAAGAAAAAGTAAAACAGGGTGTCGAAGTCCGTATGATCTACGATGATGTGGGATGTATCAGCAAACTTCCGGCAGGCTATTATAAGAAAATGGAAGCGCGTGGGATCAAATGTACCGCATTCAATCCGTTCCGCCCGATCATGTCAATTATCATGAATAACAGGGATCACAGGAAGATCCTGGTTGTGGATGGAAAGACTGCATTTACCGGAGGCATCAATATTGCGGATGAGTATATCAATGTGACGACCCGTTTTGGCTATTGGAAGGATACCGGAGTCAGAATCGAAGGAAAGGCAGTCTGGAATTTTACGGCGATGTTTTTGCAGATGTGGAACTTTGCAAATCATTCTACGGAGAATTATCTGGCATATAAACCACAGATCAACTGGAAAAAACAGTACGAATCCGATGGCTATGTACAGCCTTATGCCGATTCGCCAATCGACCATGAGAATCAGGCAGAAAATATTTATCTGAACATCATCAACTATGCCAAGGACTATGTCTATATTTTTACGCCATATCTGATCATTGACGAAGAAATGTGCGTAGCACTTTGCAACGCGGCAAAATCCGGCGTGGATGTCCGCATTGTCACACCGGGAATCCCGGATAAGAAGCTGGTATTTTTACTGACACAGTCCTATTATCAGGAATTATTAAAGGCAAATGTAAAAATCTATCAGTTTGCCAAAGGTTTTATCCATGCAAAATGTTTTGTCTGTGACGATGAGATTGCTACCGTCGGAAGTATTAATTTAGACTACCGCAGTCTCTATCTGCATTATGAATGTGGAATTTATATGTACAGATCCAAAGCCGTACGGCAGGTAAAAGAGGACGTATTGAATACCATCGAACAGTCTAAGACTATCTCGTTAGGATTCTGTCAGAACAGAGAGTGGTATGTGAAGGTTTTACAATGTCTGTTGCGTTTGTTTGCACCGTTGTTATAGGAAGATAAAGGAGTATCAATATGAAGAAAGAGAATATCACATTAGTGGGAATGCCGGGGGCAGGAAAAAGTACGGTCGGAGTGGTCTTAGCAAAAATCGCAGGATATCACTTTTTAGATTCGGATCTGTTAATACAGCAAAAGACAGGAAAACTGCTGCATGAACTGATCGAGATCCACGGACGCGAAGGATTTTTAGAGATTGAGGGAGAAATCAACGCATCCATTGACACAAAATGCACGGTGATCGCCACGGGTGGTAGTGTTGTCTATGAAGAAAATGCCATGCAGCATTTAAAAGAAATTTCCACAGTGGTCTATATCTATCTTCCATATGAAGAACTAAGGACACGCTTAGGAAGTTTAGAACAGCGGGGCGTTGCCTTAAAACCGGAGGAAACCTTAAAAGATCTGTATGACAGCAGAAGTGTATTGTACAAAAAATATGCGGACATCACAGTGGATGCCTCGCATATGGGAATACAGGCGGTTGCAGAAGAGATACTTAGAAAAACGCGTGAAGCAGCTTTTTGAAATAGTCGCTAAATCCGGCTTTTTTCACATTCTGTTCGCTTACAATGTTCACTTCCCCAATGACTTTTCCGTCTAAAGAATAGGTTGCTTTTCCAAGAACATCGCCCTTTTTTACGGGAGCGGTCACGGTCTTTGGAAGAGAAATTTCTTTTTTAATGGAGTTCAGGTCACTTCCCTTCGTATCTATAAATTGAAAAGGAGTTTCATAGCTGACATCCACGGTATCCTTGGTTCCGTTTTTGACGGTTAAAGGTTTGAGTTTTTTCGTATTCGGGTCAGAGTAGAACTGGCATTTTGCAAAACCGTAGTTGAGCAGGTTCGCGGCATCCTGAAATCTTCCCTTTGGGTCCGGAGCTGCCATAACAACGGCAATCAGTTCTGTTTTATCTTTTTTTGCCGTGGCAGAGACACAGAATTTTGCTTTTCCTGTGGAACCGGTTTTTAATCCGGTCGTATACTGGTATTGCCGGACTAATTTGTTCGTATTGGTCAGACCGAATTCTTTACTTCCCTTTTTGGTTTCGTGTGTAATGGTATCCATCCAGATCAAGGAGTAATCATGGATCTTTGGATATTTTGTAATTAATTCACGCGACATCAGGGCAATGTCATAGGCTGTGGTCAGATGTCCGTCAACATCCAGTCCGCAACAGTTGACGAAGGTGGTGTTTTTCATGCCGAGTTTTTTTGCCCGCTGGTTCATTCTTGCAACGAATTCCTCTTCAGAGCCTGCAATGTGTTCTGCCATTGCCACGCAGGCATCATTCGCACTTGCCACGGCGATACATTTGATCATGGTGTCAACATTCTGGGTTTCGCCGGGTTCTAAAAATACTTGTGAGCCGCCCATGCTTGCTGCATATTCGGAAACCGTAACTGTATCCTCTAAAGAAATTTTTCCGGCATCTAAAGCGTCAAAGATCAAAAGCAGGGTCATGATCTTCGTGATGCTGGCAGGAGGCATCTGCTTGTTGGCATCCTTTTCATAGATGATCGTTCCGCTCTTAGCCTCCATCAAAAGGACACTCGGAGCGGATAGAGTCAGGGTATCTCCTGTTTTTTTATTATCATCAGCTTTTTTTGCCGCATTTTGGGAAATACCTGCTTCATATGTAATCGGGGCGGACTGTGCAGTCAGTGACAGCAGTGGGGTACATGCAAGCTGCAGGGCAAGAAATAGGGAAAGTATTATTTTTTTCATAGTGATTCCTGAAACATTATCTGCTTTAGTTTAATATTAATAGAAAAGAGAAAAAAATATGACTGATGCTGGGATTTTTATGCAAAATGTGATAGGATATCAGAGCAAAGGAGAAGTATATGAAGATCATTGGAATGATTATTTTGCTGATAGGATGTTTTATCCTGTGGCAGCATTTTGAATTAAAGAAGTTTCGGATCACGTCCTATGAGTATCAGACGGATAAGATTACACAGAGCGTTAATTTTGCAGTGGTAGCAGACTTGCATGCCCATGTCTATGGCAGGGACAATGACATTTTAATACAAAAGATCAAAGAACAAAAACCGGATATGATTCTGGTTCCGGGAGATATGATCGTGAGCCGTTATCCGGAGACTTATGAGACCGCATATCAGGCAGTAAAAAAACTGACAGAGATCGCACCTGTTTATTTTTCAAACGGAAACCATGAAAGCCGTGTTTCTAAAGTACCGGTTATGCAGACAGAGGCATTTTTAGAGTATGAAAACCGGGTGCGGAAGCTGGGTGTGCATATTTTAAACAATGCTTCGGAAGAAGTCATACTGCATGGCGGGAAGTTTTGTATCAGCGGACTGGAAATTCCGTTGGAATGTTATGGAAAGGGCAGTTATGAACCACTGCCGGAGCATTTTATACAGGAGGCATTAGGAGAGGCAAAGAAGGATGCCGTACAGATCCTGTTGGCACATAATCCGATGTTTGCAAAGGAATATGCGGACTGGGGAGCGGATATAACCGTCTGCGGACATACCCATGGTGGGCTGGTTCGGATTCCGGGGATTGGAAGTGTGATATCTCCGCAGTTTGAACTGTTTCCGAAATACGATGCGGGAGAGTTTGAGTTTGACGGTAAAAAAGTCTATGTGAGCAAAGGTTTAGGAACACATACCTTCCATATCCGTGTGTTTGACCGTGCCGAGGTACTGATGATACGGATCAACAAAATGTAGGTTCAACTCTTGAAATTTACCTCAATATGATGTACAATATTATTAATTCACAAAAAATAGGAGCAGTACATTTTTATGGATATGACCGTGAAACTGCAGGTGTTTGAAGGACCTTTGGATCTGCTTTTACATCTGTTAGATAAGAACAAAGTGAATATCTATGACATCCCGATCGTTGAGATTACAAAACAGTATATGGACTACATACGGGAAATGAAGCGGCATGATCTGAATGTGGTCAGCGAGTTTTTGGTTATGGCAGCCACACTTTTAGATATCAAGTCTAAAATGCTTCTTCCGGCACCACCGGAGGAGGAAGAAGAACAGGAAGACCCAAGAGCAGAACTGGTACAGCAGCTTTTAGAGTACAAGATGTACAAATGTATCTCCTATGAATTAAAAGACCGGCAGGTGGACGCACAAAAGGTCATGTTTAAGGTTCCGACGGTACCGCCGGAGGTGGCAGCATATGAAGAACCGGTAGATTTGGATGAGTTAGTCGGAGATACCACTTTAGCAAAGCTCAATGACATTTTTAAATCCATTATGCAGAAGAAACAGGATCGTATTGATCCGGTTCGCTCTAAGTTCGGCAGAATTGAAAAGGAACAGGTTTCTTTAGAAGATACCATGCATACATTAGAAGAGTATGCAAGGACGCATCGTTCCTTTAGTTTTAAGAATTTGCTAGAATCCAAAAGCGGGAAAATGGAAATTATCGTAAATTTTCTTGCAATCTTAGAATTGATGAAATTAGGCAAGATTTCGATTTCACAGGAGCATATTTTTGATGATATCCGCATTGAATCGAAAGTAGCCGCCTAAAAGTCTGGAGTGAGATGTATGAATTATGAAGCAGTGATAGAGTCGATTCTCTTTACAATGGGAGATTCCGTAGAGTTATCTAAGCTCGCGGAGGTTTTAGAACTGGATAAAAAAGAAGTGAAGGATATCATAGAACAAATGCAAAAGAACTACGAGGCAGAGGATCGAGGTATTACAATCACGGAGCTGGATGGAGCTTATCAGATGTGTACCAAGCCTCAGATGTATGACTACCTGATAAAAGTAGCAAAGCAGCCAAAGCATTACGCACTGACAGACGTATTGTTAGAGACGCTTTCAATTATCGCATATAAGCAACCGATTACAAGAGCAGAGATTGAAAAAATCAGAGGAGTCTCCTGTTCCCATGCAGTCAGCCGATTGGTAGATTACAATCTGGTTTGCGAGCTGGGGCGTTTAGATGCACCGGGGCGGCCGCTCTTATTCGGAACAACAGAAGAGTTTTTAAGAACATTTGGAGTTTCTTCCATTGAGGAGCTGCCGATTCTGAATCAGGATCAGTTAGAGAACTTCAAGCGGGAAGCAGAAGAAGAAATGCAGATGAAAATGGATATCTAAAGGACAGACACAAATGTGTCTGTCCTTTTTTGATAAAAAATTCACAAATTAAAGGGAGGTAACACATGGAGAGAAGATTAACAGCAGGAGCACCAAAGCGTGAAGACACAACAACAGAACGTCTGATGCGGGAATTTGAGCAGCGCATTGTCGCAAGTCCTCCGGGGGTATGTCCGGTGGATATGCAGCTTTCATTTTTAAAAGTCTGTCATGCACAGACTTGTGGAAAATGTGTACCATGCCGTGTAGGGCTTGGACAGTTAGAAAATCTTTTAGAGGATGTGTTGAACAACAGAGCAACATTAGAGACTTTACATCTCATAAAGGAAACCGCACGAAATATTCAGGTAACCGCAGACTGTGCCATAGGTTTTGAATCTGCAAGGATGGTATTAGTCGGATTAGAGGGGTTCAAAGAGGATTACCTGTCTCATATTCAGAATAAACGGTGTACGGCATCGTTTGAGCAGCCGATACCATGTATCACACTCTGCCCGGCAAAGGTAGATATTCCGGGTTATGTAGCACTTGTGGGAATGGGAAGGTATCAGGATGCAGTAAAACTCATCCGCAAGGATAATCCATTCCCGACAGCATGTGCATTAATCTGTGAGCATCCATGTGAGGCGAGATGCCGCAGAAATATGATAGACAGCTCGGTCAATATCCGTGGACTGAAACGTTTTGCAGTAGACCATGCAAGGGCAGATCAGGTCGAGGTACCAAAATGTGCAGAAGCTACAGGAAAGAAAATTGCCATTATCGGTGCAGGTCCAAGCGGACTGACTGCTGCTTATTTCTTACAGCTTATGGGACATCAGACGGTGGTATTTGAGGAAAAAGAGCAGCCGGGAGGAATGCTTCGTTACGGAATACCGAGTTATCGTTTTCCAAGAGAACGTTTACAGGAAGATATTGATGCAATTTTATCTACCGGTGTGGATTTACGATGTAATACCGAAATCGGTAAAGATATCACTTATGATGAATTAAAACAGGAGTATGATGCAGTTTACATCGCAATCGGTGCTCATACCGATAAAAAATTTGAGGTAGAAGGTGCTGACAGTAAGGGCGTCATTTCAGCAGTAGATATGCTGAGAAATATCGGCTATGGAAAGTATCCTGATTTCAGAGGAAAAAGAGTCGTTGTAGTCGGCGGAGGAAATGTGGCGATGGACTGTGCCAGAACCGCAATGCGGTGCCATGCAGAAAAAGTCAGCATTGTATACCGCAGACGGCAAAAAGATATGACAGCGTTAGAAGCAGAAATCGAAGGAGCCATCGCAGAAGGAATTGAGCTTTTGACATTACAGGCACCGAAACGCGTAGAAGCAGATGAGAAAGGGAATGTTGCTGCACTCTGGACACAGCCGCAGATCAGCGGTTTATATGACAGTGCCGGAAGACCAAGTCCGAACAGGGCGAAAAAACCGGAAGAACGGTTAGGCTGTGATGTCATTTTAGTGGCGATCGGACAGGAAATTGATTCAGAACATTTTGAAGAATCCAATGTACCGGTCAAACGCCATCGCATTGTAGCAGATGAATTCGGGGCAGTTCCGGGAGAAGAAGGAATCTTCTCCGGCGGAGATTGTGTATCCGGTCCATCTACCGTGATCCGTGCGATCGCGGCAGGAAAAGCAGCGGCAGCAAATATCGATGAATATCTTGGCTTCCATCATGAGATGTCAACAGATGTAGAGATCCCACAGCCAAATCTCAATGATAAGCTGCAGAGTGGAAGAATTCATCTGACCGATAGAGAAGCCTGTGAACGTAAAAAAGACTTTGAAGGAGTGGAATACTCCATGAGTCTTGAAGAAGCAAGACAGGAATCAGCAAGATGTTTACGTTGTGATAAATTTGGATGTGGAGTGTTCAGAGGAGGCAGAGAGAGCATATGGTAAAATTATGGATAGATAATCAGGAAGTAAATGTAGAAAAAGGAACAACCATTTTAGATGCAGCAGCATCCGTAGGAATCAAGATACCGACCCTTTGTTTTTTGAAGGATTTGAATGAAATCGGTGCCTGCCGTGTCTGTATTGTAGAAATTAAAGGAAAAGATGCCTTAGTAGCTGCGTGTAATACCCTAGTGGCAGAGGGGATGGAAATCTATACAAACAGCAAACGTGTCATGAATGCAAGACGCACCAATGTCGGACTGATCTTATCCCAGCATGACTATCGCTGTGCTACCTGTGTCCGAAGCGGTAACTGTTCCCTGCAAAAATTAGCAAATGATTTAGATATTTTAGAGGTACCTTTTAAAGAGGAGTATGAGGAACAGGAATGGAACATGGATTTTCCACTGATCCGCGATGCTAAAAAATGTATCAAATGTATGCGCTGTGTACAGGTCTGCGATAAGATTCAGGGAATGAAGGTATGGGATATTATCAATACCGGAAAACGAACAAACGTAGGATTGCGAGAGGGCATGTCCATTGAAGATGTGAACTGTGCCTTATGTGGCCAGTGTATCACACACTGCCCGGTTGGCGCCTTGAGAGAACGCGATGATCTAAACGAACTGGTTTATGCCATTGCAGATAAGAAAAAAGTTGTTGTGGCACAGATCGCACCGGCAGTCCGTGCAGCCTGGGGCGAACGGTTTGGCTTAAAACGGGAAGATGCTACGGTCAAACGGTTAGTGGCAGCCCTTCGAAGAACCGGGATCGACTATGTATTTGATACGAACTTTACTGCGGATTTAACGATCATGGAAGAAGCAAATGAGTTCATCGAAAGACTGAAAAATAAAGATAAATACAAATTCCCGATGTTTACGTCCTGCTGTCCGGGATGGGTACGCTTTGTAAAATATGAATATCCGGAGCTGCTGCCGAATCTTTCCACTGCAAAATCCCCGCAGCAGATGTTTGGAGCAATTGCAAAAACCTACTATGCACAGCAGTTAGGTGTGGAGCCGGAAGAAATCTACTGTCTGTCGATCATGCCATGTACAGCGAAAAAATACGAAAGCCAGATGGCGTGTATGGATGTGACGGGAACCGGACCGGACGTAGATTCTGTTATCACCACGAGAGAGGTAGGACGTCTGATCCGTGCAGAGCATATTCAGTTAGAGCATTTAAAAGAAGAGGAGTTTGATGAACCATTGGGATGCGGAAGCGGAGCTGCTGTTATCTTTGGTGCGACCGGCGGTGTTATGGAGGCGGCACTTCGGAGTGCCTACTACTTCTTAACAGGAGAAAATCCTGCACCGGATGCATTTAAAGTTGTCCGTGGACAGGATGGAGTCCGGGAAGCCGAGGTAGAGATCGCAGGCACAAAAGTAAGAGCTGCCGTAGTCAGTGGTCTTGGCAATACCAGACGTTTGATCGAGAGAATCAAAAAAGGCGAGGCAGAATATGACTTTGTAGAAGTCATGGCATGTCCGGGCGGATGTGCCGGCGGCGGTGGCCAGCCGATCCATGACAATTTAGAATTGGCAAAAGAGCGTGGAGATGTCCTCTATGAACTGGATGCAGAAAACGAGATCCGTTTTTCCCATGAGAACCCGGCAGTACAGGAATTGTATCGCAGCTTTTTAGAAAAACCACTGTCTCATAAATCACACGAGTTGTTACATACCGACCATTCTCTTGGCATATAGTAAATGGAAACGGTACGGAAAGAATGAGTTAAGTGAAAAAAAATCCATTCAAGCAAACGAAGATCATCGTTCTATGCATCAGTCTGATCTTAACAAGTGTGGTGTTAGAGGTTTTTGCAAAAGAACATCAGGATAGCCTTGGACTCTATGCCAAGTCTGCCGTCTTAATGGACGCAGACAGCGGCAGAGTCCTCTACGGCAAAGAAGAAGAAAAGTTTTTAGCAAATGCCAGCACCACAAAGATCATGACATGCATTCTGGCAATTGAAAGCGGCAGGTTAGACGAGACGGTAACCGTCAGTCAGCATGCCGCGTCTATGCCAAAAGTCCATCTTGGAATGACAACCAAAGATACCTTCTTATTAAAAGACCTGCTCTATTCGCTGATGTTAGAATCACATAACGATTCCGCAGTTGCGATCGCCGAGCATGTTGGCGGGAGTGTGGAAAAATTCGCAGAGATGATGAATGAAAAGGCAAAAGAAATAGGATGTGAACATACACATTTTATCACGCCAAACGGATTAGACGCAAAAGACGAAACAGGTTCTCATGGAACAACGGCAAAAGACCTTGCCACGATCATGAGCTACTGCATCAAAAACGATACGTTTTTAAAGATCACACAGACAAAGCAGTACAGTTTTCAGAATGTAGAGAGAAGCCGGAATTTTACCTGTAATAATCACAATGCTTTTTTACAGATGATGGATGGCGCACTGTCCGGAAAGACCGGATTTACCGCGGATGCAGGCTATTGCTACGTCGGAGCCTTAAAAAGAGGGGAGCGGACATTTGTGGTATCACTGCTTGCCTGCGGCTGGCCGAATAACAAAAGCTATAAATGGGCAGATACCAGAAAGCTCATGGAATACGGTTTAGAGCATTATGAAAAGGTAAAAGTCAAAGCCAAACAGGAATTAGAGACGGTCCCTGTCATAAACGCCGCTGACAACTCCTATGATCCTGACAAAGAGATTCTGATGCCGGTTCGGGTAAAAGGAAAGGATCTTCGGGTTTTAAAAGACAAGGAAGAAAAAGTGACCGTAAAATGCACGACAAAGAAAGTATTGCAGGCACCGGTCAAAAAAGGAACGGTGATCGGAAAAGCAGAGTACTATATCGGAGAGGAAAAAGCAGTATCTTATCCGATCGTTGCGATGGAAAATGTATCCGCAAGAACGCCACGGTGGTATCTGCAGTGCGTCTTAGAAAAGTTTCTGTTTTAAAATTCGTCAGATTGGAAAAAATGTCTATTCAAATTAGTGAAAAATTTAACAAATTACTATTGAAATATTGTATTAAAAGTAATACAATTAGCATAGCGAAATTTTTTAAAAATTTTCAATACATAGATGGAGGGCTAATAAATGAGTAGCACAAAGAATAGCTTAGCAATGCAACGAATTGCCAAGTTACTGGATGAGAACAGTTTTGTAGAGCTTGGTTCTCTCGTAACTGCACGAAGCACAGATTTTAATCTGACTGCAGATAAGACTCCTTCTGACGGAGTAATCATCGGTCACGGATTAATTGATGAAAACCTGGTATTTGTATACAGCCAGGATGCTTCCGTGTTAGGTGGAACAATCGGTGAAATGCACGCAAAGAAAATTGCTTCTGTTTATGACATGGCAATGAAGATGGGTGCACCGGTCATTGGTCTTTTAGACTGTGCGGGTGTCCGTTTACAGGAATCCGTAGATGCATTGGAAGGAATGGGTCAGATTTATGCAAAACAGACAGCAGCTTCCGGTGTTGTACCACAGATTAGTGCCGTATTCGGTAGCTGTGGAGGTGGACTTGCCGTAGCATCCGCATTATGTGATTTTACTTACATGGAGACAGAAAAAGGAAGACTTTTTGTAAACTCTCCGGATGCCATTGCAGACAACAACGTATCTAAATGCGATACAGCAAAAGCTGATTTCCAGGCAGCAAACACAGGTGTTGTAGATGCAGCCGGAACAGAAGATGAGATTCTTGCTGAAATCCGCGAATTAGTAACTATTCTTCCGGGCTGCAATGAGGAAAGCGGACGTGTGGACGAGTGTACGGATGACTTAAACCGTGCATGTGAGAGCATGGAATCCATGAAAGGTGATCCGAGATACTTCCTTTCTGAACTTGCAGATGACCACAACTTTGTAGAGACAAAGAAGGGTTATGCAAAAGAAATGGTAACAGGCTTCATCAAATTAAACGGTATTACCGTCGGAGCAGTAGCAAATGCTACCGTAATGCATGATGAAAACGGAAGCAAGACAGAAGAATTTGAAGCAGCATTAACAGCACAGGGATGTGAAAAAGCAGCAGACTTTATCCAGTACTGTGATGCATTTGATATTCCTGTACTTTCCATGACAAATACAACAGGATTTAAAGCGACTTCATGTTCTGAAAAACGTTTTCCAAAGGCACTTGCCCGTATGACATACGCATTTGCCAATGCAACAACTGCAAAGATTAACTTCATTACAGGAGATGCATTCGGAAGTTCTTATGTAATGATGAACTCAAAATCTCTTGGAGCAGATTTAGTCTATGCATGGCCGGATGCAAAAGTCGGCATGATGGATGCAAAATCGGCAGCTAAGATCATGTATGCAGATGCTTCCGCAGATGTCTTAGATGAAAAGGCAAGAGAATATGAAGCATTACAGTCAAATGTAGAAAATGCTGCAAGAAGAGGATATATTGACTTAATCATCAATCCTGCGGATACCAGAAAATACTTAATCGCAGGTTTTGAGATGTTATTTACAAAAAAAGTAGAAGGGCCGATGAAAAAACACGGAGCGAAATAGAAAGGTGAAGTTTATGAAGAAGAAAATATTGCTGATGGTAAGTGTGTGTCTGATGATACTCGGACTTACAGCATGCGGAAAAACGGATCCTAAGTCTGTCGATTACAATGGCTATACATATGACCAGTTAAAACAGGTGACACAGAATACCGTTGCTACATTGGTAAATATGACTGATGAGCAGAAGACTGTGTACGAAGCCAGTGATGACGAAATGACAAAGAACATCGTTACCAGATGGGAGGATGCTACTTCCGGTGTTGGTTCTTATGTAGAACTCGGTGATTTCAAAATTACAAAATCAGGAAAGACACTGACATGTGAACAGACCATTGAGTTTGAAAAACGTGAAGTAATTTTGACTTATGTATACACTTACTATTCTATGGAAGTGGAAGACGTAACAATTGATAAGGTTTACTCACTTGGTGAAAAGATGAGCAAAGCCGGCATGAATACACTCATGGGAATGGGAACTGTATTCGCAGTGCTGATTTTAATCAGTTTGGTTATTTCCTGCTTTAGAATTTTCCCATATCTTGAGAGCAAGAAGAAAGCGGGACAGACAGAAACTGCCGTAAAAGAGACTGTACAGGATGTTCCGGCAGCACAGCAGGACAATACAGAGCTGATTGCCGTTATCGCTGCAGCAATCGCAGCATCCACAGGAACATCTACAGATGATTTTGTAGTGCGTTCCATCAAGAGAAGATATTAATCGCAAATTTAGGAGGAAATTAAGATGAAAAGCTATACAATTACCGTAAATGGAAATGTTTATGATGTTACTGTAGAAGAAACAGGAGCAGCAGCACCGGCAGCAGCTCCAAGAAAAGCAGCTCCAGCAGCAGCACC